>MDTB01228398.1_pt1 | contig 62328 bp, 68 predicted proteins | sample 811161 | NCBI WGS metagenome assembly MDTB01 (sample SAMN05326650, study PRJNA326480) | marine metagenome | isolation source: seawater | place: Mediterranean Sea | collected 2009
GCACTATCTTCACCAGTCATAGACATTGTGGTAGAAGATTCTACAAAAGAAACTGGTTCGACTGTAACGCTCGTACCCCCAATACTTACGGGATCACCACCGGATGGTGTTAAAGTATCGTTTGATAAGGAGACGGGCATAGTTATTTGGGAGCCGGAGGTTTCAGAGACGGGGTAGACGAATAGTTTTCTCATAATCATAAGAATGATGAAAGGTAGAAACATCCAGAAAAAGACAATGGGGTTAGGGGCAATTCTGGTGAAAGTTTTAACCAATAAATATAAAATAGTGGCATAGTTAATCCACCTGAATATTTCGTAGGCGGCTCCTCCCAAATCTATAACACGATCTCCAATATGGATTTTTAATGTAAAAAAATCGTGGGGAACAAGTTCTTCCCAAACGGGATCGAATACTTTATCTTTTAATTCAGAAACTAAACTGAAAGTAATACTACTTAGTAGCATACCAAGACCAAGTGTTTTTTCTCTTGACATATATTCAAAAACATTTGATGGTATATCGTCCGCCATTGTGGTACGGTTTACTAAAATACCAATATTTTAAATTACACAAAAATTAAACGGGTTGAAATTGTTCTATTATATTCTTTTCATTTGTATATAATAGAATACCGTCTTCCTTATTATGGGCGATAAATGTATATTCATCACCAGGTGCTAATATACTTTTTTCGGTTTTCGTAGTAGGTAAAATACTACTAGTACCATATAGAATATAACCACCTTGATCAAATTGCCATCCCGACACATCTTGTTTATCCCAGGCAAAAAAGGCACCTGAACTGTCTTGATTAACAGAACTTTTAAACGTTTCTCCTGGTGGAATCCACAACGTCTCAGTACCTTCGGGAAAAGATGTCTCGGGATCAGGCGGAGCCTTATCCTGGCTTTGCCTTAATCTTAAAACGAGAGCGCTAACAATTGCTATAGCGCTCGCAGTATATATACCGATTTTTACTTTATTAGACATTATTTGATGTTTATAATATTAAACATTTCTTTTTAAGCCTCTTCAACGTTATCTGGCTCCTCAACCTCACCCGAGGCTTTCTCTTCTGGCTCAGGGGCGGCAGGAGGAAGAGAAACAGGAATAGTCTCGCCATCGTTACGGAAGAGCAAATCAATAACCCACGTACTACTATTTGGTGCCTTTTGAGGCGGTCTTACAAAGAGACCCATTGGCTTATAATAAGCAATGAGGTCGTTCTTAATCCTACGCTTCTCTAGAAAGCGTGCCCTTGAAAACTCGTGCCTCTTAGAATCAACAAGAGTTAGAACAATGAAATCACGCTGGTCAGCAAGGTCCATAGTAATACGGTACCTGTTGTGCGGGGGCTGTCCAGGTGGTGGAGGTGTGGCCTTAAGCTTCTCAATGGTGGCGAAGACATCATCGCGATCCTTACACAGTTGGCGTAGAAGAATTTGGTACGCCATCTCAATCGCCTCTTGATAAGTTGTCAATCCCTTTGAGTTAAGAATAGACTGCGTTCCCGTAAAGGAAGCGGTATTAGAATCTTGGGCTACATTCTGGTTGAGTGTCGTGGTCGTGTCTACGAAATCTGTCATGTTTGCGGGTGTGGGTTTTTGTATAAATATATATTGTTTTTATCCTTTAAGTAGTTTGGCCGGGTGTTTTCAAGCACGTTTCGTCTTTTTTTTTCCAGATTTTCCGTTCTTCATACGAGCCAATTCCTCCAAAGCCTCCTCCTCCCCACCGCCTCCCGCCTGTTGCTCCTCCATTAGCAATTCTATCGCGGCCGCATCTGCATCCATTGCCTTCTGCTCATCGGTTTCCTCTTCCTCATCCTCGTCCTCCTCACTTCCCGTCTCCTCATCGGTTTCCTCCTCACTTCCCGTCTCCTCATCATCGCTACAAGATTCGTCGGTTTCCTCACCCGAGATCTCCTCCTCATCACTGTCTTCCTCATCGCTGCCACTCTCATCGTCGTCATCATCTAGGTCATCATTGCCGTATGGGTCATCAACCTTTTCGATGGTAACCTCGTGAACTTTCAAGTTATCGCCCTGAGCTGTGATAAGCTCCTGGGTAACAGGGTCAACTGGGAACTCCTGGGAAAGCTCCTGGGAAAGGCCGTCTATACTCTCCTGGGATAGAGTTTCGGGCAAATCTAGGTCGAACTGGATATAAAGATCCCCATATCCCACGATAGTGGGTGCGGAGGCTTCGGCCGCGGCGGAATCAGTACCATCCTCTTCTACAATACCGTCATCATCGAGGTCCTCGGGATCTGCGCGAACAGGCATTCCGGCATTTGGAATGCGGCGCAATCCACCATCAAAATGAAGAGGCTCTCCTTCTGCTGGAAGTACCTGTATAATACGGCCATCGAGGTGGGCAAACTTAAATCCGCCACGGTAAGATTCGCGAAGGCTGATTGACTTGTTCAATATCCATAGGTCGTTACCCTCACGCTCAAATAGATCGTGCTTATCTTGTACAATCTCGGCTACAATATCACCGGTAATGTGTCCCTCTTCCTCATCGGCCTGACCCGAAAATGTGATTACCTCGTCCTCCATCATTCCGGGAATCAAGTAATCACCAATAGGGTGCTTAATTTTAACGGCATCATATTTATACCCATCCTCTGGAGCATCCTTACCCGAGTGTTCCTTGTATATCTTACGGTCCTCATCGGTAAGTGGTAGTCGGCGCTGTACACGAACGGTGAGTTTTTTATTAGTTTCGCCCTTGTATAGCTCTTCGAGGCTTAGATTGATATTGTATTCCTTATCCGGTGTCCTGGGGGGTGGGGAGGACTTTTTGTGCTTCTTCTTCTTCTTCTTTTTCTCTGTCAGTTCGAATGCCTCAGGGGGCGGCGGTGGTAAAGTCTCAACTTCTCGGTGTGATCTATGCTTGCTTTTTTTGGGAGTTTGTGGTGGAGCGTTTGCTTGATCACCCTCAAGAGCAGTTTTAAAAATGCTTTCGAGGTCGAGGCTCTGTACTTTTTCGGTAGTAGCCTTAATAGCCTTCTTCATCTTCTTCTTTTCAGAAGCAGGTAGATTCTCCATTCCAGGTAAATTACCAAGAACATTCTGTAGCAAATCACTCATATCAGGCATACCTGGACCAGAAGACATAATATTGGGTTACTATGTTCCTAGAATATTAGGGGGGCTGAGTGTCCGCGTTTCTGTCTTTTTGTAGTTTTAAAAGGGTAAAGTGGTCTTTGCGTAGTTTATGAATAGCGTCTTCATTACCTCGTATTTTAACGTGTAGATGTTCGTGGTGCTGCCAACTTCCGTGATTTATTTGGAGTTGATAATCCTTAATATTCCAGAAATTACAAAAAATACGTATTCCCTGAAAAAAATCGTGTAGTTCTTGCGGTGTTTCAAAGTCGGCTAATGTATTAATATGTTTAAAAGGTGTTGCTATAATAAGTGGTCTATTACACATATCAAAATGGAATTTGACTTTATTGTCTTCATCAATTTTTATAGTATGCTCTTTTGCTAATCTTTTTGGGAAACAAGTATAACATTTTCGGGAACCCTGATTCACCTTCTTATTTATTTGTGACAACTGACGTCTCTGTTCACTAACATCGGTAGGCTCACGATACCTTAAAGGTATGACGGTTTCTTGATTTACCCGTTCCTGTTGCCTTTCTATAGTTTCACGTTGATACATAGATGTTACTTCCATCCCTGATATATCGGTAGTGTTATTTTCAGTACCGATACGTACATGCTCTTGTTTGGGTACAGGAGCATAATCACTGTAATTGGTATTTACAGGGGCACTTGAAAGTACTTCGAAATTGCTCATACTATTAATAAGTATTATTATTGCTTAATATATTTATTTAACCTAACTGTGCGGCTCTTTGCTGCTCAAGAGACTCCAGAGATAGTCCTGCGCTACCACCCCCTCCCGAATCCTGAAATGTTTCGTGATTAATCCCTTCGCAACCTTGTTTGGCTCCAATAGAACTATAAGCACCTGTAGATATTTCACCATTTGTAGAATCTCCCAGCGAACTAAACAATGCACCTCCTCCTAAAGCACTTTCGCCAAAATGAGTTGCTGCTGGACCTTCTTCCTTGACATTTCCGGGATCCTGGGTGCCTGGCTGGGCTGAGCCCCCGTCTTTTTTCTTTTGTTCTAGCCATTCGAATAATGGTTTGCCGTGTATGACTTCTCCATTTATTGCTAAAGCAGGAACACCTGTCTGTTTTAGCCAAGGGTTATCTCTTAAGATACCATGAGGATCTTCGCTAAAATTTATGAGGTTTATATTTGCTTTAATAGAAGGGACATTTTGGGCCTTTTTAATAAATGATAAACAAGCTTTAGACTGAGGGCTGTAAAAAAGATACATATCGGCTTCATTGGTTCGGCTTTGTTGTTGGTTATATTGATTGCTTGTCATTGGTTGGCTAGGAGGTTCACGTCCAGTAGCTGGAGGAGGGGGCATAGTAAAAGCGTCAGCTCTAGGGTCTCTGATTTGACCAGTACGTGGGTCACCTCGAATATCCATATCTTAATGTTATTGTTTATAAACATCATTAAAATTAAAATTCGGGGGACGCAATTAAACCTTAAACAAAAATCTTGTCTAATAATTAAATGACGAAAGAAATACTTCTTAAATTAATCGTTGCTGCCCTACTAATAATAGTTTTAAGCAGGTGCGCTAAAAAGACTCTAGGAACCAGTGGAAATACTACGCCCGGAGGAAAAACAGACTCTTTCAGGCCCTATACTCCCCTGGCCGTCGTACTCCCCCAGACATATGAGGACGTTATAAAGGAGGCTTTCAGAAGAATGTCATCCGGCGAAAAGGTTGCCAATGTAGATTGTGGTGTTAAATTAGACATAGATTCTAGTGACTCATTATCTCTAACCCAACACATTGTTAATAAATTAAAGGAGACAATCAATACTATGCCCACACCATCCCGAGTAGCTCCTATGATAGGTGAAGATTTCTCCGTTATAGACCTTGCCGGTTACATAACAAACGGCCTAGCTGTAGTATCTTTCACCCTATTTCACCGAAGGCGGTATTTCGCAGTAAGTTGCCGCGCTGTAGCATCCCGCGGCAGCGATGAACCGGACGCGGAACCCTGGTTTGTACACAAAATCCACTACGCTCAGGAATCCCAGGATGGCGTTGACGATAAGTCCGCATCCCAGGTAGTAGGAGAAAACCAAAGTTGTAAACCCCGGGCCAGTACTATAATGGAACTAGAAATGCCCGATACTGCAACTGTCGCCTACCCAGAAAGTATGGAAAAACTAATAACCCAACTTCAAGCCACTGTTGGTGTAGAAGTCGATCGCACTGCCCCCATGAATGTCGATACGCGTTTAGTTAAGGATGTCAACTTACCCAACACCAACCCCGGCTTAGCAAGCTATGATGGTGGTGTTTCTGCTGCGCGCGATGGCGATCTAAGTGGTATCACAGGTACTCCTATACTTAACGAAGACTCCGCGTTGGCTAATCACGAGGATATGAATAAGCCAAGTTCATCGTTGGGGAGTATGTTGGGGAAAATGATGGCCGGGGGGCGATAAAAATACCTCGGGAACCTGGTAAAAAAGACCCGCGTTAGTTTATTTAAGGTTTTAATCCTATCTATAAGTACCCTTATACACTATGTCAGCTTGTGTATTACATACCACCGATCTAGATCCATATAGTTTACAATTCCTGCGAACGGGGAAATGCGACCCCGTATACGATAATAAAGTCCAAGACCAAGATATATACGACCCATTTACAGAAGGCTGCCATGCTTGTAATGCCGATCACACCTATATTAATGAAGATATTTCAGCAGGACAAGTAGTTTGTACAAATTGCGGATTAGCATTGAGACAAAGCATCCTCGTAGATGGAATAGTTAATTACGCAAACGACCAAGGTGTCTACACTGACAAAAGCACGCACCACAATAGTCGAGACCAGACTAATCCCTTTGACCAGGGCCACCTTCCAGTATATCCAAAGGGTTATATGCAGGAGTTCATCGGCCGAGATGGTAAAAAGAGGACATATGATATGTCGCGTCTCAATGTTAGATATATTAGCCACAAACAAAAAGACTTTTGGGCGGTAACTAACCAACTAAAAGAAGCTTGCGATAAACTTGGCTCTAGGGCGGCATTGGAATATGCTAAAACACATTGGGGAATAATTTCCCAAAGCCCAAAAGTCTGCCGGGGTGCTAATAGACGCGGCCTCATTGGTAACTGTCTACTGTTCGCTTGTCATAGAATAAAGAGCGGACGCACTCAAGATGAGATAGGAGACGCATTGTCTATTCCTTCTACTGAAATTACAAAAGGTAGAAAAATATTCATCGAGATAATGGTATCGACTGGAAACGAAAATATCATTAACGTCTCCACCCACGAAGAAACACAGTTCTCAAAACTAGCCGGACGTATAGGGGTACCTAAAACACACTGGATATTAGTAAGTCGTTCCCAAGAAATGTACGATAAATACAAACACGAACTTTCCACCCTAGCACCCCAATCGGGTATAGCTGGGGTGCTATACTACAATATAGTTAAAGCTGGACTTAAGGTAACCAAGGGACAAATAAAGGATACTTGCCAAGTTTGCACACCTACACTAAATAAAGCTCTTAAGATTATAGAAAAAGTCATTTCGCGCGATTCCCAGCAATAATTAAAATCTGTCCTATTTAATAAAAAGCCCGACTATGAGCTCAATGTTATGGGAACCAACACGGGGCGGTAGCGATCGTACCACAAAAATGTTTACTATAGATTCGGGGGAGTATTTTTATCATAAAGATGCTAATACTGATTGCACCTGGGAAACTATCTTAGATAGCCCCATTGTTATTAATAGACCCGCTATGATTTACCTCGAAGGACTTTATATCGGCGGCTTCAAAATAAACGAACGCGACAACGTTCTCTACGAAACCGGTGGACTAAACGGCGCCGGCGTATGGACGCCACCAGGAGCGGGGCAAACTGTTCCTCTAGATAACGACCACATATCACATTTTAATATTGATATACCAGCGCTTAATATTACTACCGGAGCCGGTACAGCAGACGTAAGCAGCACGCCATTTTCTGGTAAATTTACTTTACCTAACGAAAAACCCATTGTTTCTGCTACTCCTAATATATTTCTCCCCAGCGATTTTAAGCCCTTTATTTTAGGCCACTTAAGCAGAACTGCTGTCTATGTTTCCCAGATACAACCATGTACTATTGATAGGATTTCCACTACAATAACAGACCAAAATGGTCGCAGTATTTACAAAGATTTAAATGGTTCTTTTGGGGTCAATTCGACAACAACTCTAACCAATTTAGCACCATATGGTGCGGCTAACCCACCCAAAGCAAGCAGAAGAGTTGTATTACAATTTATTATTGCTGAGAATACTTAAAAATATATTATGTATATGTAAATAATACATATGCTGGGCAAGTTATTTTATGCGTGTTTCACGCTATTTGGAAACGGATTTCATTTAAAATCCGCTGGACCAGTGCGTATTTATAGCCCTAGTCCACCAATGTTTTCACGAAGAATGCCTTTATACGGAATTCAAGCTAATTCTGCTTATCCTCCCGGGAATGATGATGATTTTGAAAAAAGAAAAAGCTTTTTTTCAAATTCTCAAACTCGTTTTATTCGCCGACACACAGCTGAAGGTTCCATCGTTAAACTAAATAAATGGAAAGAGAAAATAGAAGAGGCCCCTACTTACTATTCCCAGGCAGCTATCGATGCCGTTCATACAGGGGAACTATATCTAAAATCGCCTCAACTAATTTTGAAAAATTATACACAGGAACTTTATATCGTAGAATGGGAACATAAAGTTCTTGCTCGCAATAATGACCTATTTTGCGAAGTTTTTAGCGAAGATGACTCCAAAGTCGACCAAAGACCTCGAAAATTACTGACCAGCCATATGATGATAGGAGTTTATTCAGCAACCCGTAACACTTTCTTCATTTACGCCATTATTGAAAATCCAGAAAATACTATCCACGAATTCAGTATTCTCACCATGGTTCATAACTTCAAATCAGTCATGAAAGACTACAGAAAATCCCGGGTTAATATCGATAATCTAAAATACTTTTGCCATGGCGTTCACCATTTTTCATTAACTCACCCAAGTATACAAGGAACAGGTATACCCGCCGTTATTAAAAGTGATATTAATATACCAAAAAATTCTACACCCCCTGAAAAAAAATCATAGCAATAAGTAAATAACACCGGGACACCAACAATTATGTCCAATTGCACAATGGCCCAAATAATTTTTGTAACACACAACGTTATGATGGCATCCTGTCACACTATAACACCTAAAAAAGACTTCGTCGCAACTTTAAGCGACGAACAGAAAAAAGCATATGATAGAATTACCAAAAGAAGAATGATAATTTATCTCTTCGGCGGACTTTTCGGCGCCCTTATTGCGCGTATGATAAGCGGCAAGTGTAATCAGGCACTTACAATCTTATTAGTACAAATGGTTTATTATATCATTTACCCCTGGCCCGAGTATATGAAAGACCATCTCACCACCGATATCCAAAAAAATAAATGGGCCGCGGTCCAAAAAACTATGAACCGCCGCTATTTGGCGGGACTTTTCCTCGGCGGAATTTCTACCTTAATCTAAAACGCAGTTTCATAATAAACCAACACACTGACCCTTTTAATAAAACACTAATCGGCGGGTCTCCCGCATATTAGTGCTTTACTGTACGTGTTATGTATTAATCTTGGTGTTTTAGGCTTCCCGGCGCATTATTCATCATCAAACGCCGACGCCGTACTTTGTCTCTGGCTACCACCAAAAAACGACGCCATGGCCGCTCCCTGACCACCATCTTCAGCCATTTCTGCCGCAAGCTCGTCATCCGTTTTCAACCGCCATTCGCCCCAACATTCAGCGACTAGGCCACCGTTGGGCATTTGGTAAGGTGTGGTCCTGTGCTTTTTCAAGCTGAATTTCTTAGAACCCATAAACGCTGTAGCCAAACCATCGGGTCCGCTAATATCGTCTATCAACATTTTCGGCTTGTTCTTATACAACGCCTTAATGGTATCAGTCTGCTTCGTTTTCAACTGCTTCCACAATAGTACACCCTGAGGGTCGTGTATAATGTAATCGTCAAGCCAATCCTTCAGGACATTATTCTCATTCTTAAAGTCATCGACCATATCATCGATTATCTTACACTTCGGCATCTTCCTACCCATTCCCTTATAAACTTCGCCGTTCAGGGTGCGTAATGTCTCACCTACCGGCGTATTGTACGCTGCGTATATTTCTAAAAGTAAATGTATAATCGGTAAACGCCAATCCTGAATACGCTTGTCTAGGTCATCGTCCCTCGCCTGTACATTATCAATACCCGCCCACTTTGGGTCATCAGGGTCATCCACGAATTTTGCCATAAACGGCATAGGTCTAAAACGACGCCAAAACCCACCATCCTTCTGGTCAGGGTCGGGAATCTCATTACAAAGCATAATCGGCTTCGCAATAATCTTAAAAGTCTGCTGGGTACCGTGAAGTTCGCGAGTAGAAATCTCATCCCCTCCCGTCATTCTCTTAATAAAACCAACCTTGAGACCATTTTTCGCATCCGGCTCATCAAAGAATGCCAAGCGAGCACCCTTTAGCGCCATCATAGCACTATTAGCATTATTAGCATTAGGTTCCGCTGTAGTAAGTAGCGAAGGGCTACAAGTCTTGGCATAATCACCGAATACCAATTCAATGATTGACTTCAAAAACGACTTACTGTTAGAACCGTTTTGATGCTTACTAACACCGGTCCATACATAAAAATGCTGGTGATTAATAGAACCGTCCAACGCCGTGGCCAACATAAATAGCATATACCGACGCTCCTTGTCATCGGGGAATACCTGAGTCAAGTATTTCTGGAAACTTTCATAATTGCGAATATATGCCCGTTGAACTTCGGGTGGCGTAAGTTTGGGATCCATTATCGTTTTCTTACTATAATAATTATACCCCGTAGACTTCTGTACAAACTCCATCCTAGGCTTACCCTGCTCATCAATATATTGCTCCGGTTCGCGAAGCTCAAAGTTACTAGTCTTCCTACGAACACGCCTCATAATCTTACCATCCTCGGTCAACCTATTAAACCCATCGTAATCTTTAACCTCATCCATAATAGGATTGCCCTCATCATCTAAAACTGGTTCGCCCTCAAGGTCTATAATACCGTTCTCAAATACCAGAATAGTTTGGCGCTCATCCAAACGTTCAGCAAAATGGGGGCGCGCAAAGAAGGTTTTAAGCGGAAACCAATCCTGTCCAAGACGCCCTGCCCCGGTAATCTTTTTAATGTTTTCGTAAGTCTCGCGTCTGTTGTCATTTATAGCCTTGGTTTCGAGAACTTCCGGGGATGCTTCGTCGCCCAGGTTTTCGGCATCTATTTCTTTATTTTTAGCTTTTAGAGACCGAATCTTCTGCTCAATTTCCCGCTGAAATTCAGTCATAATAATCTCGCCTATACGCCTTAGGTCCGGATCCTGACGCCAATGTACACCCTCACGATGATACCAACTTCCCGCATCAAAAGCAACCTTATCGCCATAAAGAGTCGCCATTGTTTGAGCGATTGATGCCGGTGTATCAGTCATACGGTCAATACTCATCATGCGCGCGTCATCAACAGCATCCGGACAACGCGCCCGTACAAAGTTATAAAACATTTCGGGGTCGTGGGTAAGCCCCTGCCTACCGAAATACCGCCACTGCTCAATAAGTTTTTGGTCTGTGTCGGGATTATCTCCCATCTTACTAAATTCTAGCCAAACATCTTCGCGAGCCCCAGCACTCGACAATAGGCGGCCAATGCGAATCCACTCGTCATAGTTGTTAACGTACGCTTTATCTTTATCTACTAGAGCTCGGCACATTTTGAGTAGAATCTCCTCACCAGAAGCCGGTAGCGGAATAGCATCCGGACTTCTAATAACGGAGTCCTTCGCAGCTTTAAGCTCCTGTTTTTTCTGTTGTTGTAGTTTTCTCATATCAACTTCGAGTTTGATACTCGCGTTGGGAATATAAGAGATCATTGATGCCAATATCATTTTCTTAAGGGTACGACGTTGTTTAGCAACGGCCTTCGTTATCTTTTTATGACTAGGTGTATGAACAGAACCCGCATCTGCAGCTTTACACTCTTCCGGTGTAAAGCCAGGACACGCCTCTATTTTCAAAAAACGATGGTTGGTATCGCCTTTTTTATAAGACTCCGCAGTTCGCATAGACTGTTGCTTTGCGTAAACGCTGGTATCCATCATATCCGGCTTACGCGAAAAGAACCCCGCTTCCGTCAAAAATTTTTTTAGATGCGTCATATCTTTGAAAGCGAACTTATTGGCCAAGACGATGTGGTAACTCGATTTCTCCTTATCATTCTTCTTATGGTCTTTGCCAGACGCATTCAAAATAACAAAGTCGTCGTGTGTAAGCCCGCCCATATCTTTGTATTCTCGGGGAAACCAATGTTCAAACGCGTTAATAGTGCGGTTAATAATAGCGGTTTTAGCTATATCCCACTCATCTTCGGTTTTAGCGGTTTCTCCCTCTGATGGGTTAGTTTCCATATCAAAATACAGCTTAACAGGGGCGCCCTCGGGGATGAATTCATAATAATACCTATCCAAACGGGGACGGGAAAACATATAATTAATAAAATCGCTTTGATGATTTTTGCACATAATGAAGTTTTTCTTATTATCAGTAGAAGCATCCCGCGATATAATATGAGAGTACTCCTGGCCGCCATCACCCCCCGGTCCATCAGTCAATTCCTTTTTACTAAACATCTTAAATTTCCAATTACTTTCATCCAACCATATACTGTCAAACGTCTTAATATCATCAATATCGGCTGCGAATTCGGGACCCGCTCTCGCCGGCCCCGCTGCCGCGGAAATAGTCGTAGAACTAGATTCTATATTGGAAACCGTGTCATCTTGGCTCGGCGGATTATCCATTAGTCGGTATGTATTATCAGTTAGCTGTGTCTCTCTAAATAAATTGTGACGGTATTGAGGATGCGAAGAACCTATCTCAGTTTCTTCACCCATAGTCTCTGGGACATTTTCCGGAAAAGTTGGCATCTACTTATTATAGCCGAGAAATTAATTGAATTTAATAAGAGTATCTATATCATCGCGAATAAATCCAGCCTGTTTTTTATTCGTTTTTCTCGCGCGTTTAATAGCCTCCGGACCTGACGTTTGTGTAGGCAGCACGTTATTTTTATTAGTCTCGGCTGGTTTGTTTTTTCTTATAGAACGTTCGCTCTGGGAAGATACCATATTTTGTTCTATTTCTTTTACGTGTACTATAGAATATTCAATTATACCCGATTCTATAGCCCATTTAAAAAAATTCATTTGTCCAATAGTAGTTTCGCCAATTTCTGGTATATTTACTCTTTCCCTACGACAAAAAGGGTCAAACATTTTTTTAGAAAATGCTTTTAACTGATTCTTATAATCGCTGTATACACAAAACATTTCACCACGTTTGAGATATTTAATATTAAAATCCCGTGAATAATTAGTAACAAACCAATCTATTATACGCAATGATAATACTGTGTTACCACATACTACATTTTTTACAATAGCTGCTTTACACGAATTATCGGCGCTATAATATTTTTTGAGACGCTCTAATAAAACGTCTTTCCTTCCGGGAATGGCCTTATTTTTATGCTCAGTTTTACCAGAAATCGGTTCTAACGACTTTGTAGAGTCTATTGGTGAATCCATATTGCTCTTATATGAATTCAACAACATACTCTTTAAATAAGTATATTTTTTCGTTTTTATACATCGTATATTAATACTAACATTTTCCCAGCACCCCTCATTCTCGGGATATTTACATATATACCAAATACTCCCTAGCAATGTAAAAAGCAAAGGTAAATACAGTAGCTATCATAATAGTCTGGACATTCGCATCACTCGACATACTAACAGGAAGATATCCTACTACCATCTTAACCATATCAGGCTTCTGTAATAGCCACATAACAAAGATAAGAAGAGCATACTCCTTACAGGAGATGGTCTGTAAATTGGCTAGAGGACCCGGTAATCTAAATCCTTCGCTCTGGGGAGATTTAGCGGTCTCAGTGCTGCTCGCCTGAGCTACCTGATTAGAACCGTTTGGTGCATCACCCGGGATATTGGGACGCGCCTCCGTGGCAAAATTGTATTCTGGAGGGCTTGGGGGAGTGTAGGTGCGGTTGATTTCCCGGGTTCGGCAAGCTCCATTAGATTGCTGCGGTGTCATAGCTTGATAAGGCTGGCACTGCTCTGGTTCCTGTACTGGCGGCATTAATAAAGATATATCGGTGGAAAATTCTTCGGCCATTTGTTATGAAGTTTGTGTTAACAATTACCAACATTTATTTCTAGACCTAGAAACGCATTTGCGACCGGCGACCTCAATATCTAGACAAAACCGCTCTAATATTTGCACGGATCTCACCAACATTCTTATTAGAATAAACCGCCCCTATCGATTTTGCCAACTCTTTTAATGCTGGTCCTTTAATTTCCTCAACACTCCCCGCATTCCGGATCTTCGCTTTAGCTGCCGCTATCTTGCTTGGAGATGGGGAACCCTTCTTACGACCTCCCGCCGCTTTCTTGGGTGGCGACTTCTTTTTGGGCGCCGCTGCAGCCTTGGGTTTTGAGCTCGACTTCGATGGGGTAGCATCGGGAAGGGAACTGCTGTAACCTCCACTTGAACTTGGGGAACCACTTTTCGCCGCCTTGGCCGCCTTAGCCGCTGCTTCTTTAGCTATCTTTGCCAGTCTTTTAGCTTCAGCCGCCGCCTCCTGGGCCTTCTTCTCCAACTTCGCCTTCTTCGCCGCCTTCTTCTTAGCCTTCTCCGCACGTCTCAATGAACTGGACCTCTGGCTTGGAGACTTAAATAGGTCCGCTAGTCCACGAGAACTGGAAGACTTAGATTTAGGAGACCTTGGTGGGCTACCAGCGCGCCACCCCTTCTGGAGGTCGGCGACAAGGCGGCATAAGTTAGTACGCCTTGCGGAGGCCGGGTATTTAGAGTATGTCACTACACGTTCACGGTATCCCATTTTGATTAGGACTTTTTCCAGGGAAGCTATACTGTAGCGTTCTTTTGAACCCTTACGGCATTTCTTAATATCGAACTTCTTCAAAAAAGCCACCGCAGATGGAGGTGTTTTGTACGGACTTGGTGATTTCCTCTTGGGCGCCCGGGCACCAGATGGACTCGACCTAGACCTAGAGCTTGATGTAGACTTGTTTCTAGAGCTGCGGCTGGTGCTTGGGCTTTCGCCGCCGGCCCCCTGGGGAGAGCCTTGGAATTGAGCATAAACCATAGGGTCCATATTCAATGCTTCAACGAGCTCCTCAACTTTGAATGTGTTTTGTATCATTTCAGCCAACTTTTCATTGGGTAAATCTTTGTAATCTTCAGATGTCGGTAATCCCGAAGTCTTTTTAAGCTTCGGGGCTGCCATTGTATTTACTTTTTACTTTTACACGAGATTTTTTTATTCAAACGCATCTTTTTAGCCTTGCTCCTTTTTCCATATTGATTACCACCCATTCCATCTGGATCAAGAGCAGCCCTCCTCGCCAACTCAGCCTGATACCCTTGTATTTCGGTACGGAGCCATTCATCGCTCATCGCCATTAACTGATCCTCGTGCTCTACGCCATATAACTCATACTTAAATATCAAATCATTTTCAAGCTTTTCGTGCGGTGTTTTATACGCCTTCTTCATTAAAACCCTTTTAGCTTTCTTACGCAATTCACCCATAGAACCCTTGAATATGGGCTCGCCCGAGGCATCGCGAACCTTTCCCTTAATGTGCGTAGAATTTATAAATTTATACAACGTCCTCCGGAATTGACCCGTTTTTATCATCCTAGATATATGCGGGATCAATATATTGTTCTTGTACAAATTATCCAATTTTTCACGCGTACTCGCATCTCCACGCTGTTTACCTAATGTTTTCATCGTCTTGTTACATTTAACATCCTCCTTTATTATCAACCCCGGAGTACTATTTAATATATCCTCAGGTTTATCACTTAAATACGTAACCAACCTCTTATCACCTTTACGACCACCAGGACTGCGGTCTCGAACATATTTCTGCCTAAGTCTTTTAAATACTAATTTATTCTCAGCTGCCGCACTACTGGCCATACCCATATAACCATAACGACCGGATATTACATCCTGATACGATATCAACTGCGTTCCAATATCTTGACGCCCATAAAAGATATCCGTCGTAGGATTGTGGTACGCTAACATAAACATATTTTCTTCTTCCTGGGGCTGGTAGGTTTCCGTTAAACGGACCAAATTTCCATACTTATTTATTTTACAATCAACTGCCGCCTCTTTTAACAATTTCTGGAAATCCTGGGTTAACTGCATCTTCTGCGACGCTTTGCGATACATATACTGCTCTATCGTCTCCGTCTCAAAAGAACGTAAAAGATCTCCTCCCGCATTCAAATCACGCAATAACCTAATTATATCAGGCTGATTCGCAACACCCGTTTGATACGCCGACGCATGCTTAAATATAGTCACCTGACGCTCTTGGGGCGGCAAGGCTTTGTGACTACAATTACGAACCGCACGCGCAGCAATCTGTTGTATACGAGACTCATTCCACCAGGGATCACTAATGTGAACTTGTCTAACATTGAAAAAGCTTACACCTTCCATAATACTTCGGGTTCCCAAAATTACCTTCAATTTAGATCCATCACTATTGGCGGGACTATTAAATAAATTCTGTACCGTCTTCGCGTAATATTCACCTTTCTTACCACCCGCGGTATCCGAGGACCAAATAGCGAACTTCATCGCGGTCCGAGAACCACCTGAATTAGACATAGGACTGTATTGCACAAATCCTACCGATTTTAATATGCGCGCGATGGCATTTACACCATAATCCAGGAAATTGCTAAATATAAAAGCCGGACCTTTACCGCTAATAATCGTTTTTACCATTGCGGCATACTTAGCACTATATCGCGATAGTTCATCCAATGCCGGTACTAATCCCTCCGCTCGGTATTTCTGGGAAATATCGCGCTCCAGATTATCTAAACCGCGCGCCACGATTTCCTCCTTTTTCATCGGCGGAGGTGGCACCTCTAGAGGATCTACACCCGCAACGTTATACTTGTATTGTAAATATGTCGCCATTTCTTCATCAACACCCGGCAATGCTATATTCGAATACATCTGCGTCAATATAAATACATTCATCGGGTCCTGCTTATCATCCTCATCCAAATAAGCATCCAACAACTGTATAACATTTTCAGGATTTTGCTTCTCTTTGACCGCTCGCCTTATTTCACTCTCTAGAACCAACTTATACATACTCTCCTGCGTAGGCTTCATACGATGCTCAACCGTTACTTCCGTCTTAAAAGGAAACGAACGAGGATTACCTCCACTATAATAACTTACGTAGCCGGTACATAAGTATTTAAATAGCTCCTCATTCTTGGTCCCTATTGGAATTGCTAGTTTGTTTGTATCGCTGCTCATCTTAACGAACATCTCCTGGAATATCTCCCGGGTATTAGGGAACGGAATACGGGGCCTTAACAAATTCATAGTTAACGCAGCTTCGAACGGCTTATCGTATATGGGCGTCGCCGTCAAAAGCGCCACTTTTAAATCCGGGTGGGAGTGGTATTTTAATGTATACAATAATCGTTGGTAAGAACTTCCCTTTTCGCTAACAACGCGCTGTACCTCGTCTATAATTACCAAAGTACCCGGCTGCTGCATTGGGTTTTCCCCATCGAACAATTCGCCTTCCTTGTACGTACCATCCGTTTTGTTCTTTTTCATCAATAAATTGAGAAATCGCTGATGACTAACTATTTGATAAGTCGTATTCATAGTTCGCTCCCTCTTTGCTACATAATCTACTAACTTCTTTTGCTTTTTCTTCAATGATTTTTCCGCTAGCACAAATTCCCTACTACCAGACTTCATCGCCATCATCTTTTTCTGTAGAACCTCTATATCGCGCTTTTCATCCTTCTCTAATTGAGTAGGCCTTTTGTAATAATTCTGGGGATGGTATACACCCTTCCCATCTGGTATCATTACCTGTTTTGGCGCCCATCCTTGAATAGTCTCCTTATATTGGTTCATTAAAGCAACTGGAACAACAACTAAAACCCGAGAAATACCTCGACGTGTTTCGGGTGGATCTTTAATACGACCGCCTCCTGTGTGGTGTGATTTCATAGCTTCTCCCACTATGATACTTGTTATCGTTTTACCAGAACCTAAACCGTGATAAATTAATATACCTCGGGTTGGATTTCCAGGACGCATAAAATCCGCTACGAACTTCTGCTGAGATGATAGTTTGGGTGGTGAGCCTCCTGTATTACACAACTCATCATGGCTTTTATTAATATACGCCTTATTGAAAGAATAATCGGTATTCTTATATGTCCTGGATATCGCCTTTAAAACCTCACCTGGACGAATTTTATTATTTTTCCAGTTTGTTAATACGGGGCCTGGAGGTGGTCTCGCCCTTTGGTATTGAAAATGTAACCTAGACATTTTTATTTCCCTTTAGATTTCTTACTAGTATCGTAGATTTTCTTTGCGGGTCGGGATGATAAAAACCGATCTACGACCTCTTTTATTTGTTCTTGGGAAACGCGTTCTCGAATACATTTTCGGGCAAAACGTTGTTCGGTTTCTACTAATTTGTCAAAAAGTATCTGCGGTATTGTCTTTTCTGGCATCTTTAATTATTAAATACTATTTTATTCCAGCATTCTATAACGCCGGTAGTTGTGGAAGCTCGTCAATAAAACTGCTCCACTTATCTCGACGCCTCTCCTGTAGTTTACGTTCCTTATCTTCTCTAATCTCTCTATTTTTAGCATCTATTAACCTCCTTTTTTTACTAATACTTGCTCCCTTGCGCACCCTCTGCGTAGGAGCATCAAACCCTCCATAAAACGGCCCTGCCACACTGGGATGTTTAAATACTTCTTTTAAAGACAATAATCTCTCTCCCGTTTCTGTATTAATATAAAAAAACGTCCATTTAGGCCGTTTCCCAAAAACGCCTAATCTAACTATACAAAAACGCCCCCAAGGTGAAGGGGCAGAACGTTCCCCCAATGTACGATCTGGTGCATAATAAATAAACTGATTATCCGGCATCATTCCAGTTTGAACATTATCAAATACCCAATGGTCCGGAACTCCATGAACAAGATTTGGAGTCTCTAAAATCTGTTCATCTTCTGATTCTTCATACTCTGTTTCACTAGCTGGGTTTGGAATTCCAGGAGGTCCTCTCGCAGCTGGTATAGTACCATCGCGTTGGCGTTTTTCTCCTACTACGGCTGAACCAAATTTTGAACGTGTTACACTGGATTTGTAGATATTGTAGAACTTATCTATTTCGCTTTTATTCCATTTACTTTTAGTTCCGGCTATGTATTTCCAATAAAGGGGTGACATCCATAATTTTAACATCTTACTAATTATCGCGATTTTTATATTGACTAATAATAAATGTCATCCAAAAAAAACAAAACCAAAAAAAGAAAACGAACACATTTTGGCACCCAATTTAAATATGCTTCAACAAACCTTCTTGACCCCGCAACAGACGACGAAGGTGATTTAGAAGATATAATATTAGAACCCAAAGTAAATATGGTGCCGATTCCCGCAGAACATAGTAAAGGGCCTCTCAAAGGTCCCGACGCAGAAGAAGCTGAATACCGATTACAAATTTCTGGACTTATTCAACAATATGGTGGTCTAGAAAATGAAAGGGCGTCTATTTTAAGCGCGCTTGATAGATCTAACCGAAATTGGAAGTGGGACGCACCCCGAGGTATTAACCCCTTTACCAACATGAATGGTTATGTTCTCAGCATGGCCGAAAATATTTATGGAAGCCGCCAATATTTTGAAATATATAACGCCCGAGAACAGGGCCTTCGAGAACCAGGTCCGCCAACACCCGCTGGTAGCCAAAATGATATTGGCGGGTTTATGCACGAATTGATGGATACAGAATACCCCGAAGCTTTTAGTCGCGGTTTTCCTAAAAATATCAAAGACTTTATGAAAATACCTCTAGTACCACGTTCAAATTTATTTTGGATTGGATTTGTCAATTTCAAGTTTATGATATCAACAATTAAAGATATACTAACATTCATACGTTGGTTCGGTAGATTTCCCGTATTCCCGGCACTAACAATGGAAAGTTTAGAAGATTATATTGAAGGAAATAATGGCGGAGATCTAGATATTCTTATATTTTTGGCCGAAAGAACACTCCGGGATCCTACTGACAAGAAAAAACGTTTATATATCGATTCATATAATGATGGTCTTAATAATGTTAATTTATTAAATGATAGCGCCATCGGCGAAAAAGATAATATGTCAAGTTTACGTATTCGCCCAAATAACGTTCTAAAAATGTGTAGGGATATAAACTTAAGCATCGCGAGAGCGAAAAAAAGAAAAATCGGCGGCTATAAAATAGCATACGCACGAAAAATAGAACGTGGTATCGAAATAATAAAATGGGCTATTAAAGAACGCCAAAAAACGCAACGCGGGTTTGATGTACCAAAACACAACCCTCAACAACAACCAGAAATGTACCAAAAACAAAGCGATATATTTGCTAATTCTATGCTCGAAACAATTAGCGAACTAAAAGCTAAAATAATAGACTTTGGACTGAAAATGTACGTTGACCACCGAATATGGCCTATAAAACCAAAACGTATACCAGCTAGTTCCGAACTTCCAGAACACCGTAAACTTATTAACTCTTTTAAAAATACTGTGGCTCAAGTAGCCAACAATGGATACCACTATTATGCGCACAGTGGCGTCTCCAGAGTAAATTTTACAGCTGAAACAGTATTCGGTTTAGAACCTATGATTACTTCTCTAAATCTAGCTAGCCCCGGATATATTTCTGGTCAAGATGGTGAAGATACTCTCAAGACAATTTGCGATTTTTGTATTAATGATCCCATTGCTTTATTAAACGGATACGGAGAAGTTCAACAATCTTTCGATGTTCCGGATATAATGGCTCTTAAATGGTTCTACAACAAATTACTAGATCCCAGGGCTACCGCAAATTCTACACGCGCCGTAAATTTAGGATTACTAACACCCGAAACAACACGAGAATCGGTTAGTGAAGTCACGCCACTATTAGCGGGGTTAACTACAAGCCCGTTATTCCAAGAGAGAGAAAGCGATTTTGATGATGTTATTGATACAGAAATATGGCAGGTTCAATTTTGGGACGGTTTAATGCGCTTAGACGAGCCGACACCAACCGACACCGCTCGTAATAGATATGTTACGAATCAGGAGTTTTGGAATAATGTATGGTTACCTCGCGTTATAGAAGAACAAAGTCGGTTAGGGATCATAGCGACTATGGGAAAAGCAATAACGGATACTTTACGCGAAGCCATACATCTGTTTATTTACAGTTTAATACAAGGTAGAGGTGCATTAAGAGTTGTTACTACCAAAATAGGTACTTATATCATAACTCCTATGGGCAGATTTATATTATCAAATAGTCGCCGGTTAACCCAAGACGCTATACGTGCTTTAGAGGCAGCCAGCCGTGCCACCGTAACATATATACGCGACTTTGACAAATACGTTGATCCAGGAAATATGAGAACATTAGTAAAGATGGGTAGGGCATTACAATGTACACAATGCAAACAAATGACCAACAAGGGACCGATGCAGACAACTTTCTTCAATGAAGATGATATGCCTTCTAAATTATCATTAACCGATGCTTGGCAATTTAACCCAATGCGCTTTAAAGGGACTGCCGCGGAAAAATTGAGAAGACATTGGATCCAAGTACACAAAATAATACCCTGGCGAGCAGATGAATTGGTAGCCCAAGAAGAAGCCCGCCGCGTACAAAGAGCTAGGGAATGGAACAGAATGTCCACTTCTTTCGGTAAAATAATAAAACCGTACAAGCCCTATCTATATAAGATAGACAAGGGAATATGGCTAAAAACACAATTCGGTATCAAAAAGGTTCAAGATAACAAAAAGGGGCTATTCATTCAGGGCCCCGGTCGCAAGTTTTATCTTTACAAGTGGCACCGGAAGTAAATTGATAGTCTTCATCGTCATATATGGATTTATATTCTTGTATTTCATATTCTCCGGGGTATACACCTATCTCGGTTCTACACCACGGACAAATCTTGAGCTTGGTCAAGCATGTTCTACATATTCTATTTTTACAACATTTTAGTTCGGGGGCATCAACAACCCGTGTACAACAAATTACACAATTCATTTAATAATTGAATAGATTAATTAAAGATATAAATCTATTGAATTATAATGACAGAAATTGTAGCGACGAATACAGAACCTGGAGCCGGATGGGCAACAATAAAGAAAACCAAGCCTAGAAAACACTGCGAACATGGTAAACGAAAACATCGGTGTAAAGAATGTGGCGGGGCATCTATTTGCGAACACGGTAGACAAAAATCAAGTTGTAAAGAATGCGGCGGCTCAGAGTTTTGCGAACACGGTAGACAAAAACAGAGGTGTAAAGAATGCGGCGGGGCATCTATTTGCGAACACGGTAGACAAAAACAGAGGTGTAAAAAATGTGGCGGGGCATCTATTTGCGAACACGGTAGACAAAAACCACAATGTAAAGAATGTGGAGGTTCAGCAATTTGCGAACACGGTAGACGAAAAACACAATGTAAAGAATGCGGAGGTACAGCAATTTGCGAACATGGTAGACGAAAAGCAAGGTGTAAAGAATGCGGCGGTTCAGGGATTTGCGAACACGGTATACAAAAAGAAAGTTGTAAAGAATGTCGCGGTTCACAATGGTTAAAAACCAGATGTAAAAGCGAACATTGCGAAGAAAATGGCCACAAAAAATACGACGGTCTCTGTATACGATGTTGTGTACATTTGCGCCCCGATATTAAAGTGGTACGTAACTACAAAACAAAAGAAAAACACGTGGCCGACCACATTATATGGAAATTTCCAAACTTCACGTGGGTAGAAGATAAGCGGATACAAGACGGATGTTCACAGAGGCGACCAGATTTATTAGTTGATATGGGGGCACACGTTGTTATCGTAGAAATAGATGAAAATAAACATTCATCATATGAATGTAGTTGTGAAAACAAACGAGTAATGCAAATTTCCCAAGACCACGGCCATCGGCCAATTGTTTTTATACGTTTCAATCCGGATGGATATACTAAAACCAACGGAGAAAAGGTTAAATCTTGCTGGAGAATGAACCCAAACGGAACCTGTGTAGTAGCTTCTACTAGAATAAGAGAATGGAACGAACGCTTAAAATGTCTAGAAGACCAGGTAACATATTGGACTAATAACCCGACTGATAAAACTGTTGAAACGGTACAATTATATTATGAATAGATTAATTAAATCTAATAAAACCGGCCCATTTATTCTCAGGACGTCTCCAGTGAAACCTCATCATTTGACGCAACACGCGGTTCAATTGGAACCTATGTGTTGGATCAAATTCAAATATGTAAATTTGAACATCTTCGGGGACCCGATCCCAATGTGATTGGAACATTTTCTTTAATTAAAGAGTATATTTTTAGATATCTTTTCCTTTGCCACCCCCATATCTTAAATAATTGCCACTGATAACAACATTTTCATTGTAAAATGGTTCGTAACCGGCCTTCAAGTTATCATCGAAAAAATGCGCGTCGCCAGCACACTTATATCTCCAGGGTGCGAGCTTATCGGTTTTCTGGATACAAATGTGAGAAGTATCTATTTTAGCGAAATGCCAGTCCTGCCCTCCTTTCTTCATCCGTTCCATTATTTCGTCACGGTCCATACCCCAACATTTAGGCTTCTTATTTACCTTACCGTCGCCCAATGATATTATAAGTTCTTTTTCATCCTTTTCGGCCTTGGTTATTTGTTTAGAAAGAACCTTTAATGCTTCTTTATTATACAATTTTCCATCATCATCTAAGAATAATACCCAGCCACCATTGGGTACTCTTTTTAATAAATTGTTATTGTACAAATTATACGGACAATTCATATCCGGTGTTTTTATCAATTTGTCCACGCCAACAGGTACAACATCATCTCCGGCCGCGGAAACATACTTGAAAGTTTCAACATCATCATAACTTACGATATGTTCCCAATTTTTGTATGATTGTTCCAATATAGATTTTCTACAAGCTTTAAAAAATTCGGGGCGACCAGAAGTGCGCGTTAATATATATATTTTGGGTTCTTTTTGCTGCGTGAATCTTTCAACTAAAAATATGACATATAAAAATCCTGCTATTGCTCCGGCAAATAGGCCTAATAATACGGATAAAGGCTTGAGTTTCATTTATTTAAAAATAGAAAACATTTTTAATAAACAGACAAATGAAATATATTATCGTAACTGGTGGCGTTATTTCCGGATTGGGTAAGGGTATTACCGCCTCTTCTATCGGCCTATTGTTAAAAGAGATGGGAATGAAAGTTACTGCTATCAAGATAGATCCGTATCTAAATCTAGATGCCGGGACTATGTCCCCATTCGAACACGGTGAAGTATATGTTTTAGATGATGGTACTGAAACAGACCTTGATTTGGGAAACTACGAACGTTTTCTCGATATTCGTTTGACTGGGGCTCACAATATAACTACCGGTAAAATATTTTATTCAGTTTTTGAAGATGAAAGGAAAGGAAAGTATTTGGGGAAAACCGTACAAACCATACCTCACGTTACGAACAAGATTAAAGATATTATAAATGAAACAGCCTATATTCCCGTCGATGGTACGGAGGATATCCCGGACGTTTGTATAGTAGAACTTGGTGGAACGGTTGGTGATATAGAAAGCTTACACTTTATCGAAGCCATTCGGCAAATGAAGTTTCAAAATACAGATGACACTTTTTGTTTTATTCACGTTAGTTTGGTATCTGGATTGGGACTATCCACGGAAGATAAAACTAAGCCGACCCAGAATAGTGTTAAAGATTTGCGAAAGTTGGGTATTTCACCAGATTTAATGGTGATCAGGTGTCCCAGGGAGATTGATGATAAGATACGCGATAAGTTGAGTTTATTTTGTGAAGTTCCTCATGAAAATATCATTATAAATCCCAATGTAAATAGTATCTATGATGTACCAATAGGTTTTCACCAACAAGATATCGAACATCTTATTCGTAAAAAGCTTAATATTGAGCAATCTTTTATATGTCACGAAAGCACATTTTGTACCGGTATTAAAAAGGTTAACTCGTTATACAAAAAACTATTTACTACCCGACTTCGTATTGGTATCGTTGGAAAATATACGGGGCTACAAGACTCTTATCTTAGTATAATAAGAGCTATTGAACACGCCGCTTTTTCCCACAATCAACTAGTAGATTTAGTATGGATTTCTTCGGAAGATCTAGAACTAGAAAAAGGTGATTCCATGGATAGGCTTCGTGTGTGTCAGGGAATCGTTATACCTGGGGGTTTTGGTATCCGCGGAATCGAGGGAATGATAAAAACAGCCAGTTATTGTAGAGAACAAGACGTTCCTTTATTGGGTATATGCCTAGGTATGCACATTATTTGTATTGAAGCACTTCGAAAATCTTTGGGTACTCAAAATTGTAATAGCGTGGAATTCGACCCCGCTACCGAACACCCGGTTGTATTTCCCGTAGAAGAATTAGATACCCAGTACATGGGAGGTACGATGAAATTAGGTTTGAAAAAAACCGTATCACAAGACGGTGATATATTGGAGCGACACCGGCATCGATATGAGATTAATCCTCAGTATATTAATGATCTAAAAAAGGAAGGCTTGTATTTTCCTGGAACGAGCGAAGATGGTCTATGTATGGACATTTGTTGTATTAATAAGCTTAAATTTTATAAGGGTTGTCAATATCACCCGGAATTCTTATCCCGATTGGATAAGCCGGGTCCTCTTTTTCGTGAATTGGTGGACGCTATTATTAAAGAGGACTAATTGTGTATTGCGTGTGGACTGGTGACACCACCGAGTGTCAAGTGTGCGGGGGGTCTAGGTTATAACTGATTAGTAATTTTTTAAACGTTAGCGTTTTTTTTCTGTGTTTAAAGTAAATAAATGAGACGTGTTGCTGCGCCTATTACAATAGATCAAAATCTGCGCACAGCCCTAAATGATGTAGATCAAAGATACATAATAACATGGCAAGTACCGGGGGAGGAGGGGGAGCATCCGGAGTCGTTTTTATATACACACACGGGAACTCAACAAATTGCGGCGCCCGCGCCGGGGTGGCAAAATCTGTTGGGGCGTACTATTACTAAACGGGTTCTAACATTTGATAAGATACAGGGGCAACCCGCGGCGAGCAGCATCCCGGATTTTGTTGCGAGGCCACACTCTCTCAGTATGGCTTTAAGTTGGGACGACTATCGTTTTTTGACGCTCCATTATTTGGTTCCGCCTGAAATCTGGAACACGGGTCCACTCAATCTCATTTCAATTAAATTGGTACCCTCCCCAAAATCCGCACACCACAGTTTCGGTTCTATCCAGTATTGGAAACGAAAGGCTGCGACCAAGAAAAACTGGAATTCAAAGGTTGTTGACCGTTTTTACGGATTGTACTCACACATCAACCACAAACAATCAGCATCCTTTACATTTAAATAACCATAAAATGGTTCTGCTTTGTCTCACTTTGTCTTCTTATTCCTTTGCCGCTGACTTAATGCCCTTCTGTTCTAATTTATAGAAGGGGTTGTATTGTGTTAGGTAAGACCTGAACGATGGCGCCAGGTCCATTACCCTATCGTACTTCTCGCTGTAGTAGATGAGTTTAGACTCGGCGTCCTTTATTAGCCACTCGGCCTGTCGTTCTTTCAGCCGCTGCCACCAGTACAGCGGAAATCTACATCCAGACCCGTCAATGAAATCGAATGTCTCTGGTTCGGTGGTTGGGTCGGTCCCTTCCCATTCTTCGGCAATGACCACCACCGGGTCTTCAAGATATGTCGTGACATCTACGGAGTGTTGTTCGTCCCAATTGTCAGGGTTTTCAAACCACGCATCGTAGAGGTCTCGCAGACTTGGCCAACGAGGTCTCTCGTCTTCCATGTATTGCTTGTGGCATTCCAGAGGACTGTTTTCCCAGGCGCCAGCGCCGCTGTAGTGGGATGACATTGCTTTGTGTATGTATATTATTTTAATTGATGGTTACGTGCCTAAAAAGGCTTTTTGTAGTGTTTCTTTGTCTGTGTATATTTAGTTTTTGTAGGTTTTTATTATTTACTCTTCCTCCTCTTCCTCCTGAACGAACTTAGCCGCGTTCTTGGGCTGAGCCTTAGCACGCGGTTTCGCGCCGCGCCGACTGTGAGCATTCCAGTGTAGGTGTAGTGTCTCGTCCGGCACAAAGCGGTCTAGGTCGTAGAGTTTCCAGGGAGACCACAGCACAATGGTCTTCCAGAGCCAGCCGCCTTCAGGGATGCATCGACCACCCACTGGCTTCACGTTAGGCGAATGTGGGTCGTTCATTTGGTCGAGCTGATAGATAGCGGTCCTGATGGCCCCGGCCTTCTGCTCGCCGCGGTCGTCGACATCGATGACGCGGTCGTAATGGTTGGCTAGCCTCTCCAGGTATTGGATAGTGGATAATGGGCGAGCGCGGCGGACCTCGCTGTAGATATCGTCACAAGGACCTAACTCAGGCCAATCCTCGGGGGTGTCGCGCTGCTGGAATACCATACGGTAACAGTTCTTCTCCTGCTCGTCCCGGTTTACAAATATTTCCTTTAGCTCGGCTACCTCTTCAGGCGTCTTTCCCTCACGCTCCGCCCTCTCTTTATCAAGCTTACAGGGCTCTACGGGGTACGTTTCGCGAGGCGGAGTCCTGCGCTCAATCAACTGGCGAGGTGTCGCGAAGGCTGGGCGCGGGCGCCATAGGTTAAGACGCTCCATTAGCTCGGTGCGGTTTCCAGAGTAGGACAAGCCGCGCTCTCGGCACATAGCGGAGAGCTCACGGTTGTATAGTAGGTCAAGTTCAGCTTGGATGGGAGGTTGGTAGGTGTAGTACATGGTCATTGTTGTGTTGTTATGTTGTTATGTTGTTGTATGTATATATAGTTGGTGTTTACGTGCCTTAAAAGGCTTTTTGTGGGTATTTTTATGTTTTTCTATTTTTTCTTGGTTTTTTAGTTGGTGGCAGTCAGGGCGTCTACATCCAGATAGGTGCCGTCAAACCTCACTTCGACCCCTGGTTGGCAGCTGAGGGGCACGTGGAATGTAGTTCCCGTGTAGTGTCGCCTCCTTCCACCCTTTCCTGTATTGCGGTTCCACTTACCCTCTCGGAAGATGGTTCCATAGCGGTTGTATTTGTATTCCGCGCCTTGAGAAGGGGTCCACGACGCAATCTGGTTAATCATTAACTCGTCAAGGTGGCTGTGTCCCACTACCTTAAGCAGTTCCTTGACCGATTCGCGGTCGCGGTCGCCCCAGGTTAGGACTTCTTCTAGTTTCTTAGCCCGCTTGCTATCGTTAAAGCCTAGCACAGGGACCACCCAGTCGTGCTGCTTGTTCATAACGTAGAAGTCGAACATTGACTTCATACAGCAACACACCCTGCCTGGCCAAACTTCAGCCAGAAGCAGAAGGCATTCGATCAAGCGCCTTCGAACCTGGCCAACGTGGTACTGGTTAGTGCTGTACTGGTTGAACAGCGTAGCATTGACGTTAGTGCCAAGGCCCTGCATCTCTGCCTTCATCTCTGCGCGTTCGTGAAGCAGAGTCTCGAGGCGATCTTGTGTACTATTGACCACGCGGGTGAGGTACCCGTAGAACTTTTCGTTATCGCGAACGAAGTGTGTCATTGTGTTCCTATGTTATTAATCGAGATTAATTGTATGTGTACCATATGTAGTCTTCAAGTTCTAGAGTGCATCCTCTTGGTCTTTTTATCAACCTACTAACAAAAATACCCTACTAAGCTAGACTAAAGTTCCTTGGGTACCGGCTCATAAAAAATACATATACAATATGTACGCACCTTATTTAACACCACGTTCGCGCTCTCTGTCCCCAATGCCAAGCCCAACTAAATCAAACCTAGCTTTTGTATACACAACTAAACTACCCGTTCCCTTCGAAGGAACGCGAAGGGTCAGTTACTACACATTCTTCAAGATAGTAAGATACCTGCTAATGTTCTTAGTGTTCACCCTCAACCCCCTAGTATTCTTGAGGGTCTTAGTAGTTGTGAACCTTGTACGTTACATATGGTGGCCCTAGTAAATTTGAGAGTAGCAGGGTGGGTAAAAATACCGTGGTAAGCCACACATAAAAATGAGTTAGTATTATTTATTATATAATCACAACTATGAGCCTTCATTCTACACGATTGGTGCACGATACTATTACTGGAGAGACCTTCGGTAACATTCGCATTGGAAGCATTGATGAGCTTAGGCTGTTTCGAGCAGCCCCGTCTTCATCGCTACATTACGGAAGAAACGATACAGGCACCAAGCTGTTCTTCGGCCCCCTAGATGACCCAGATATGCAGGGGGCTAGATACGCAGCATATATGAACAGGACTAGTATTTATGATCAAGAGAATAGCTTACCTATGCGCAAGCGGCGCGGGAGACGCCATAACAAACCCCTAGAAATCCCAAGCGACCAGTTGTTTCCAGGGGAGATCATTTAAGAATATACACGAGACAAAGCAGGTGCCTTTTACGGTACGTATACACGACTAATGCTATATAATGCAAGCTCGAAAACAAACTATCGTAACCATTGAGACCACTGGCTACACGCCATTGTTCTGCCCCGAAACGGGGGCGTATACAGATAAGATGCCTTGGGAAACTCCGGGGTTAAAGAACAAACCTTGGTTTAAGTGCCCTTGTAACGATTACGAATTTAACAAGGTGGCGAACTATAACCAGCATATCCAAACCAAATCGCACAAGCGTTGGCTTGGCAGTTACAACGGACAACAAACCCAAAGCAAAATAACTGAACTCGAAGAAAGTTTGAAAGAAATGAGGATAGATTATGGAAAAGTAGAACAACAAAACCTACGTCTTATGAACAAACTTAAACGAAGAGAAACTACGATAGACAAACTAACAAAACAAAATACTGAACTTCTAGAAAAGAACAAGCAACTGGTCAATGATGGGTACTATTCCTGTACCAGCGAAGAAGATATGGACTAAATAACGCTTGCGAGACAAAGCAGGTGCCTTTTACGGTACGTATACACAATACAAACACAAACGCTAATTAACAATGTTGATCTGGGGTATCATGGCAAGCCCTGTTATTACGGCCCTATTTGAGTGGTTGGGCTGGGACGTGCCCCAATATACTTACGCACAAGATACATCGTGCAACTCGTTATTCTTACCGCCCCAATACTGCGTGCTAGATTATATGGAAAAGGGGTTGAACTGTACACAATAAGTTAAAACGAATGAGACAAAGCAGGTGCCTTTTACGGTACGTATACAAACACTAAAATGACTAGTCAAAAAATAGTTAATAAGATTGAACAACTTATCGATCCCTCTTACCCCTGCTGGTTTGGTGTGGTAGGAATTGTGTGTGATGCTATTCGCCGACGCCTTTTAAGGCACGTATAAACTGAAACCAATAATGTCTAGCTACGAGGCACAAAAAGAAATACTTGCTGAGATGGCTCACGATATTATCGAAAAGATAAAAACAGCGCCGGACATTATAAACAAAGACAGTAAACTATATGTGAAATGTGGGATCAGTGCAAATATAACTCATCATTTGAATACAGGAGAATATGATAGACGTAAAACCGGTATAGAGTCACTTAAGAGGCGTATTGAGACCGGTGTACGCTCCCATCCTATGGACGCTTCTAACCTCGCTCTTGAGATCAAGGAGTTGAGGAACTATACTAACGCAATGTTAGAGAGTTACAAGGCAATAGCGTTAAACACCCGAGGTGGTGCTATAGAAGTTGATGATGTTATATATAGGCCGGTTTATGGACCAGGTCATCGTGTAGACCCCGTCGTAACATATCTTATGAACAAAGTTAATGACTTGGAAGCAGAGGTTGAAAAATTAAAAATCAAATAAGCGGCTCGCCTAGCCCGTGCCTTTTACGGCGCGTATACACAAACACAAAACAAGACGAAGACAACAATGAGCGCCGCGTACCAACTTCCGTACGAACTAATCAACCAAATCTTAATAATGAGACCCACCCACCCCGTGGCGAAACTGTTTAACAATGCTACATCCCGGGCTTATTCGGGATGGGATCAGGAACGTAAGCTATTCTATCTAATAGACCATAAGTTCGTGATCTGTATGAAGGGAAATAATAGACAAGTGATGGAGGGCGAAGCGCGTACGCTGGACCCAGATGCTAAACACGAACTTCCGTATGCAAGGTCGGGTATGGAAGAAGTTGATATAATCACGACAACTTGGTATTTGAGGTGCCGCAACTCGCTTAAACACGTCGCTCTCATTCTGCCAACGCGTCCGGTTGAAATCGTATAAATAAAAATCTATAAAAAGGCCTTTTTGGTCGCGTAATTAATAAAATGGTTATTCTGTTAGCGGCACTTTTGTACTTTAAGACATAGAGCTTATATAATTAAGATGAAATTGGAAAATTGGTACATTGAAAAACAGTGGCCCCATGTACCCGCAAAGGAATGGCATACGAGCCCCCAATGGTTGGCAGCCTCCGGAAACCCTCAACCCCCGTGGTACTATATTCACTACGATTTTGATATGTTATCAACAGGATGCTACAAAGGTGTGACGGGGCCATTAACCAATGTACCTAATCCAGGTGACGCCTTCCTCGAGGGCTACGGGCATGTATTGGGTTGTTATGACAACAGACATGATGCTGCTACAAAAATTACTAGCATATTGAGAATGGCAAAGTGCAGGAGATATTTTGAAATGTACAAGAACCTAATGTGTTATACACGGGTGCCCCGGGAAGTGATACTTGATGAAATACTAACATACATAATTAATTGAACAAATATTGTCATTTATAATATATCATTGTGTCAGAAAAATCTAAATGGTTTGGTTATTTTTCCAACTTTAGTTTTTGTTTCATCGATTAGAAATTGTGAAATAATCCTACTAGCGCGCTGTGGAATGACTTGGTTCAAACCACATTTCCAATGGATATATGTGTACGAGGTTCTATTTTTAGCATGTTTATATATGTGAGCTAGTTGTTTTAGGTTTTCGCCGCGTTTTTCAATAATATATGATTTTAGAAACCTTTCAAAATCTGCGTGTCTATTTATTAATTCGGGATATAATTCCATTATAATTTTTCTACAAGAACCTATTTTATTACCATTATCTAAAATATACTCTTTATCATATTGAATTAATTCTTTTCGTTTTTTTTCCAGAACTTCGTAAGAATATAGTACCATTATTAATTATAATAATATTAGTACTATGTTCTTAAATATTAAGAAAAAAAATCGCACATATAATTAATATGCCAACCGCTGCTAAAAAATCCAACTCCGGAGGTAAAGCTATGAAACCTTCTGGAATTGCCACTAGATCTAGAACTAAAGCTTCTCTCGATTTGCCTTACACTTATTTAAAACCCGGGCGTTCAACAGGCCGCGCTATAAGGCCCCAGGGTTCCCCAGAAAATGATGCTAAAAAGAAAAAGAAGACTAAGGCCAAGGCCACAGATTTTGGTGCGCGTAAGAAAAAGTCTACAACCGGTTCCAAAAAGTCCTCGAGCTCTAAAAAGCCTACTCGCAAGGTTGTACCCTCTCGCACAAAAAAGCAGAAAAGTACTACCCTAGTACAACCCGCTGCTTTACAGGGTTATAGAGGTATAATGGTTGTATCTACTATGCCGCAAGGAGGATACCCGGTTGGTTGTGGGATGGGTTCCCATTCAATCCACCTATAAGTTCACCAAATTTTTTATGTTGTTTTTCTAAAATATTTCTATATACCGTTTGTTCTAAAACCTCAATTTGTTGAACGCTAGGTTCTGGAGGTGGATCATCACCGCCGTCGTCGTCTTCTTTAAGAACGTGTTTTTTCCAAGAAGCGATAGTCACAGGACAAAGTTTTTCCATAAGTCTAAGCATTTCCCTGGCATATAACTGTATTTCCAGTTGAGCGGTAGAATGTGTTCTCAGTTGAATAAATTTCAAAAAATTATGTAAATCTATTTTCCAATAAAATTCCGTATATCCGGAAACTGGCAAAATACTGCGAGCCTGTTCACGGGCTACGCCAAGTGCTACGAGTGCGTGGTAGTTGGAGTAAAGTCGTTCAATTAGGTCACGAGAGTCATCCCACGTATATTTAACTGTTTCATTGTCATTATATAAGTTAGAATCCGGGTAGCTGCCTTGTTTATTGCTAACAGACTGTTGACGAAGAACATTTGGGTGATGATAATCATTAGTACCGGCAGCATTAACATCAAATTCCGTATATCTTCCGCTAATTTCGTTAATATTGGCAGTACGATGACGTATCCATTGACGTTGTACAAATATCGGCATTTTACAATGCCATTTCAATTCCACCATTTCAAATGGACTCGTATGTTGATGCTTCATAAGATAGTCTATCAACTTAGCATCTTTTTTAACACCTTTACTTCCCTCACCATAACTGACCCTCGCTGCTTGTACAATAGCAGTATCCAACATCAATTCCTCGTTAGATATTATACTTGGCATTGTATCAATAAGCTTTACAAAACCTGGTCTAGGAATATTGTACTTAGAAGAGAACAGCGAATGATTTACGGCACGGACCTTTTTGAGCATATTGATATTTAATATAAATTTAGGGCTGTGTCCTTATATGCTTGTCATCCACAAAACAGCCATTAATGCTATCGATATATAATAGACCCATCTTGCTTCTTCTTCTGTAATATTGTATATTTTAGTTATTTCTGCTTGTTCTAAATATACTACCAACAATAGGGCGCTTAATGCTACAGCGATAGTCTTATTTTTTAACTTATATACTGTGTATATGAAGAACGCCTGTATTGATAATTTATATAACGAAATTAACCAGTGGTGATTGGGACCAAAAAACATAGTTACCAAAGCTTTTTCGATACGCCATACGTCACTAGATTCTATATTTCGGGTAGCTTTTCTTAAATGGTCGATGATACCAAGCGCGCTTATTACTATAGCGAATGGTCTTAGCAATGTTAATATAGCGAAGCCTTCAAAAGTTTTTAAAGTTGATAAAGCAATAATAGAAATGTTGTGTAGATTAATACCCAAACGTTTAATCATTTAAAATAAGTCAATATATTAATTATAACTATGTCAAAAACAAGAACAAAATTCACCCCTCTTTCAAATTGCGTAGACATAAGCGGTAATTTAGGTTATATTAATGAGGCCGGAATTGACGAAGCCGGACGCGGTTCTCTCGCAGGCCCTGTATGTGTGGCGGCCGTTATTTTGCCACGGGATCTCGAAACTCCGCCCGATATAACCATTAGGGATTCTAAAAAAATGAGCGAGAAAAAAAGGTTAGAGAGTGCGGAGTGGATAAAGAAGAATGCCCGGGCGTATTCCGTGGTATTTGTGGGCCCCGGGGATGTAGATAGGTTGAACATATTAAATGCTACATTGTGGGGAATGAGGAAGGCTATACGCGAATTAGGGGAAGAGAATAAGCCGGATTTTATCGCGGTAGATGGTCCGCATTTCCAGCCTATAGATGGCACCCCATATAGGTGTATATCTCAGGGCGACGATAAATATAGAAATATCGCCGCCGCAAGCATATTAGCAAAAACTGCGCGAGACGCGCACATGGCGGAATTACACGAAGAATTTCCCGTGTATAATTGGAAAAAGAATAAAGCCTACGGAACCCAGGAACACCGCGATGCTATTCGCGAGCACGGAACTACGCCGCATCACAGGCGGTCATTCAAGACAAGCTAAATATGGAAATAACAGATATGCGAGCAAAAATTGAATTTCCAATATGTGTGCCTATCTTCGGTGCTTTTTATTAAACGTTTACAAATATGACAACAGTCGTAACCGACATACTGTAAAATTATATCTACTACTTCTAGTGGTATAAATTCGCCTCCGCGCATAAGAATTTTAGATATAATTTTTTATGTATGCTTTTAAATAAAGATGATAAATATTTCTCCGGCCGTAGAAGAAGGATTGCTTGTATTTTTGCCATTTTTAAATGAAATATCGGGAGTAATATCTGATAGTGTACCCTCTGGTTCTATATTACATAAGTTTTATACCGGCAATACCAAAATATTCATAGATTACATCGTATTAGTATCTATTTGTTGGACAGTAGCTGTAACTACGAATAAGAAAGCCGATGTTGGTGCTGGTGTTGTAAAAGGCTCCTTAACATTGCTTTTAGCGTTTATGATACCAAATTTATTTATGGAGAAAATAATAGGGTTGGCGGGTCCAAAAGCCACTTCATTAGTTAAATTTGGAGTGGGTATAACTGTTATTATGGTATTAATATTATTAGAAAAATTTATATGGGAATTTTACAACAAAGATATTGAATAAGTCTAAATACCACGCGTATTTCTCGTAGCCGCATTACGCGCAGCTTCAACGGGCGATCTTCTCCGCGAAAGAATATCCCGGCGACCGTGTCGATGTTTTCTATTGCCTGGGTGGTCTCTTTCGCCATTTATTCTTTCTCGGCGCGCTGCTTTGCGTCTAGCATCTATACGACGCACAGCTTCGCGTTCATAATTAATGACTTCTTCTGGTGTATTTAATACGTGGCGATCACTGAGTGTAGAAAATTGGGGTCCGGGGTCACTTTCGCTGCGTCGTCTTCTGTTTCGACGTCTGTGACCTCTTTGATGGTGGAAGAATTCATCTGGTAATTCTTCGACAAGTTCTATATCTATTATTGTTAATAAATTGAAATTTATTTCAAGGTCGCCTGGATCAGGAGCGTCCCGTGACGAGTTCCTGTCCAGAGGTAACCTACACCATGGGCAATTATTGGCTTGTAACTTTGTGTAACATTGATTACATAATTTGTGTGTACAAGGCAATATCTGCCATTTATCAGGAGCATCGTAGCATATTTCGCAAGCTTCCTGGGTATCGTTGAGGTCTTGTAAGTGTAGGGTAGGGCAGGGTAAAAGTTGAGGAATCATATCCATACTTAAAACCAAGATATTAATATATATAAATAATATGAATGATATAACACTTCATCTTGAAAGTTATCCAAGTTTTAATAAGCTTGATGTAAGTGCAAAGACGCATGTATTAGAAGATATGTCTACTTTTGTAGAAAAGGGTAAAAAAGAAAAATGGTTAATTGATTACGATGAGCTAACTATTAAAACTATCATAGGACAAGGGGCGCAATCTTTAGTATTTGATAGTTTATGGAGAAATTCATTAGTAGCTGTAAAAAAACCAAAAAATAAGAAACTTATAACTCTAAAAGATTTAATGAAGGAAATTGAAATTTTAAGTAGTTTGCGACATCCCAGATTGGTACAATTTATGGGTGTTGCTTTTGATAATAACAATCACGTACCATTTATCATTATGGAAAAGATACCTGGTACTACATTACAAGATGTGCTCGATAACAAGTATTATTCATTTAAACGTGGTTCAAAAACCCATATTATTCAACAATTAATAGATGTTCTATTATTTTTACATAATTGTAAACCCCCAATAATATACAGAGACTTGAAACCCGATAATATTATGTTAGATATACAACAACAAAATATTAAACTAACAGATTTTGGACTTAGTAGATTTATGCCAGAAACTGATGAATATTATTTAACTGGTGAAACGGGGACTGTTCGATATATGGCGCCGGAAGTTTATAAAAAGGAACCGTATGATTTAAATGTTGATGTTTATTCATTAGGTCTAATAATTTATTATTTATCTGCCCGAGAAAAACCTTTCATACACTATAATACGGAAACTATAGGTGTCTATTTTAAAACGCCCGATTTATTGTTTTCGACGCAAAAAGTAAAACAAAAGAACTTGCGAACTTTGATAAATCATTGCATCGAGAAAAATCCCAAACTAAGGTGGAATATCGATGCTGTATCTAAATATATGCTAGACTATTCTATTAAAAAAGAGTATCAATCCTGTTCAATTGCTTAATATATTATTGTGCGGTATTTCGAGCTAGTTTTATATCCATAGTTTATATAAATGCCCCGGGATGATAGAAATCCGTTGGTAAAAAAACTTGCTTTACAAAACGAAAAAAGTAAACAAAGGCACGTTGATACACTTATACATTTCCAGGAAAAGGCCCATCGAAAAGTAAGTATACATAATGAGTTTGGTCATAAAAGGTGTATTTTAGAAATCCCTATATATGAAGTAGGGATGCCACTATACGATTGTTATTGGGTTCGTAATAGATTAGTCAAAATTTTAAGAAGAGACGGTTTTTTAGTAGAACCTACCGGTAACACGTCAGTAATTATTGATTGGTCCACCGAAGCTCTAGAACAACAAGCGGCAGCGGCCCGGGATGAAAAAAAAGCTGAAAAGTTGAAGAAAAAGAAAATTAGGGAAGAAAAGCGAATTAAAAAATCTCCACCAAAACTTATAAATCTATAATGTCTAGTATTGTAGAAAACAACGAGCAAACCGATATAAACGCTTCTCCATCAGTTTCTGCGTCAGCTGCGCATGGTAGAGTGCTAAGTATCGATGTTGGAATTAAAAATTTAGCGGTGTGTTTATTGAATGGACCCAAGGAAATCGATTTTTGGACTGTATTTGATATAGGCAATAATAGCGATACTACGCGACATTTACGTAGTTTAGAAAGTACATTAAATGCCCATCCCGAGATTATAGATCCCGATACGATTAAAACGATATTAATAGAGAAACAGCCTTCATTTAATCCGCGTATGAGAGTTATAGGTTCGGCGTTACATATGTATTTTGTAATGAAAGGTTTTCGGGATATAAGACAGTATAGTCCTAAATTTAAATTACAGTTGTGTATGGGAAGCGAGAGTTATGATAAGGGAAATAGGTACGCGAAGAATAAGAAACGCGCAATAGATACGATGAAATATTATTTGGAAAACGAGCCAAAACTGGGAAAATGGCGGCTGACATTTAGTCAAGCTAAGAAGAAAGATGATTACGCAGATTCATTTTTACAGGGTATGAGTTTTTATAAAATATACCAAAAAACCACGCGCACAATAAAGAAGCCTACGGCGGCTTCTTTAAAAAAAGCGACCAACTTAGACCGTTCCCATTTCAGTTGGTTGTGGGAACAATGGAAGCAGGAATATATGGTGGCTCGGGAAAACAATAAAAAGCCGGCGCGCGGGCCGATGGCCGAATTTGTCCAAGTTACACCAACCCTGGCGGAGCAGTATACGATAGGTGATTATTTAGCCGATAAATTATCAAGTACGCCTAAAATAAAGGAGCGCTTGGTATTGTTATATAATACGATACAGGAGTTTGTCGAGGAATGTCAGGAATATGACGATGAAGCGGTGGGCGGGGGAGAAATAGAAGAAAGCGATGATGAATAATCATTTGTTTGATTTTTCACAAATTTTACACATGTTAGCTTTAACATTAAAACAATTTTTACAATAAAACTCACAGGAACACGGCCCACATACATATAGTTTGCCGTATTTTTCTATTTTTCCACACTTCGTACATTTACCGTCATCTAGCGGATCTTCTGCAATACAGCCGCTCGCGTCCCAATTAGTAAAACAACCAGAATTATTGGTTTTTTCCATCTGCGCAATTTATATTAAATATAGGCAGTTTATTTTTAAGCCTGTGAATCACCGGAATCGGAAGGTGGTTCGGCGCGGGCCTCGGCGCCGATGACCCCGATAGCCCGAATTTCATCTATATGATTTGCCAGGGTTGTCCTGAAAATGGGGCGAAGTGGTATAAGTACTTGTGAATTTTCAGCGGAAGTGGCGGCACTAATTAGTGTTTCACGAGTGACCCATCTTATATCATTTTTTTCAATATATTTATGTTGAATATATTTCACATAATCGTGTACTCTTTTGAAGTTTTTCCGGTAATCGGTATATACAATTTCCAAAGAATACATATAATATGGACTTCCACCCAATGTTTTTGAACTAATCAATGTTCTAGAACTTTCGTGAACAGAGTGGGAAAGCATCCGTATAGCCGCATCAATAGGCATAACGGAACCCATAGTTTCTTCGTATAATTCTCGAGCGGCGGTCTTAACTTGGTTATTACCATCTTGGTGTTCCGAACGACCCCCAAAATCGCTCCAATTACCTTCTTTATCTTTACCGAGTAAAAACACGATATTTCCGCCGGCATCCCGGGAATAAGGTAAAACACCAGCACTATAATAAATTGTATGACGTTTCATTGTATTATCGTTAGATATAAACGGTTTCGGGTAAAAGTCGTTAAATCTAGTTTGATTTCTTCCCGCAACATAACGAGGTTGCATAGGTTTATTATAATATGATGTTGACACGTGTCTATTACCATTATTTTGAATACCATTAACATAATTAGTTGGTTGAGCCAAAAGCTGAATAGATGTCTGTCTAGGTGTAGTACCGTTAGTATAATCTGCTTTTATAATAGGTTCCATTGTTATTGAGGCGGTGGGAGGTCCCGCATCCCAAGCATTTCTAGCTTTATGTGCGCCGGTTTTATTTTCGGTCATAGTTTCTTTTATGTAGTCAGCCATTAATCCTTATATTTAATTATATGGTATTAAAAGTTTATAACGTCTTAAACGAATAAGGTATTCACTATTCCTATATATGGATGGAAAGGAATACAAAATCTTATAAATCGATGGAGCCAGTCCGTGGTTTAATAATGGAAAGAACAGCTAGTCCAGAAAGAATACTCTCATCGCGTCCCACACCTAAGGAAATAAAAATGCCCAGTAATCAAAGGACAACAATGCCTGCTAATGTTACCTTTAGTCACGATGGTTCGCAATCTCATAGTGTTACAATCGCTGCTCCGCGTAGCGGCGCTTCTCCCACTGGTGTAAAAAAAACGAATGCTATAGGAGCATCCGGTAATACAAAGATACATCTAAAAAGACCTATTAGTGACAATGCAATTGATTCCGATTCTACAGCGGAGGACCGGAATATTGCTGCCCGAAAAGTTTCCCCGCGAAAGAGCCCCGCAATTCCTCAAGTTCTTAAGGGTCAGCCTTTTTCGGCGGGACCCCAGGTAAATTTGGGAATAGATGAACTTAAATCATTTTCTAACCCAACTAAGTCTCGCCAAAGCCCGGACGGTGGTGCATTTGGGCACTACGCCGGCGATCGTAGAAACGACGATTCTGACAGTGAAGGAGAATTCAGCGAAGGAACCCAAAGCCAAGGTTCTAGCAGCGGAGAAAGTCATGACCGTTCAGAAGCCGGAGAGACCGATGATATGACGGCCGATGGGGAATACAGTGGTTCTCCGCCAGGCCAATACGCCGAAGCTAATATGGGGCAGAGCGATATGCCGACAAAGCAGATGACGAGTAGTGAGCGTAGGCAGCTTAAGTATGACCTTTTATCTAAGATTCAGGCGCTTGAGAGGAAGGGTGTTCAGGTATCAAAGAAGTTTACAAGTAAGCATAAATTGATACATATTCAGGCTGAATATAATAGGCTCTCGCAGATATTGGCAAATGAGGCGGGGGTTAAATTTGGTCGTAAGTTGCTTATGGGAGCGGTTGGTGTTACAGAGTGGCTGAATACACGTTTTGACCCTGTTGGTGCTAAGCTTGAAGGTTGGAGTGAATCGGTTATGGAGAATATAGAAGATTTCGACCACAGTTTAGAGCGTATTGTAGCGAAGTGGACAAGTCACGTAGAAGTCGCACCGGAAATGGAGCTAATGACCGCTCTAGCGGGAAGTGCCTTTATGTTTCATATGTCTAAGAGCATTTTATCAAACCCTGCATCTATTTTGGGTGCTATGGGTTCCCAGAAACCGGATATGATGGAAAATATGCTAAAGAGAATGATGGGAGGCGGTGGTGGACGAGGCGGCGGTAAGAACGCACTTGACGTCGACGATGATGACGACTCGGACGATGGTATGTCGCCTCCAACTATGAACCTCAACCCCCTATCTAGCCAGCAACAAGGCGGTATAGCCACCCGAGGTTCTGGTGGTTATAGGAAACCGGCGGATGCCGATTCTTCTGATAGCGAAGGTAGTGAGTATAGTGAAGGGTCATCGGGGAGCGAGACCGAAGCGTCCTCTTCTTCAGAGGAGAAAAAGCCGCGAGCCAAGATGGTGTCTATCCCCAAGATAAAGTTGCCCAAGAAAAAGTGAACGGTTAGGGACAAAATAAAAAATATTGGCACTTAATAAAAGTAAATACGGAATGAGCAAATTAGGATGTTCTCTAAAAGAAGCATTTGGAGAATCTTGGTCAGCTGGACCGCAATATTTCCAAGCACCGCCCGAAAGATTTCGTGTTATGGACCCATACAGTACAAACACGAAGCCTCAAAAAGAGACTTTTAGCCAGGTTCAGGAAAGAGCTGAAAATGCCAGGATTCGTGCATTAGAAGCTAAGGTTGCTGAGCTATCCCAAAATTCTTTTTCTAAAGGAAATACCGAGCACTTTGAATTATTTGGTGCTTTAAGTGAGGCGATGTGCAGACCTGATGTATCTGAGCGTATGGAATGTCTTGTACGATTTGCTCTCGTCGCTATTTTAGTAGCGAATCTGCTAGATCTTTTGTCTAATACTTAACTTAACTTAACTTAACTTAACGTTTCACTAATAACTTTTGGGTTTTCTTCAATAAAGTTTGGGGTTCTATACATATTGTCATCGAACTTAAGGGTTTCATCATTTCATAAACCCCCGATGATTTCCTAAATTCATCTATATTCAAATTTCCACCCATAGTTCTTAACGCTGAACGCGGAGGCGCTGTTTTTATTTGTTCTGATTTTACACCACAACGTCTTAACATTGTTCTTAGCATTGCGTTTCGTTTATGAATACACATATCCTTTTGGTCTACGTTATATGCTTTAACACAAGGCCAACTACAAAAATTACCAACCACTATATAACGTTTTCTAATGTCATCATAAAATGTTGGCATAAAACAAGGCGTCGTGTCAAAATTATGACAGCACCACCAGCACCATATATTACTTGTTGTTGGTAGCTCTGTTTTTCCATGTTGTTCAAATACTTGGCCTATTCTTTGAGATAAATTGACGTGTCGGGTATTTTCATCCGGTCTATTCCAAATAAATGGCGTTGGTTGTTGCGTTTCGGTTCCGCCGCTTCTAACCGAAATTTGGTCATCGGTGGCATCATTTTTTTGTGTTTCGATTTCATCGTCAGTCGAATCGTGTTCCACTATTTCACACATTCTCGAAGGTGTTGAACGTAATGTTGTTTTTTTCTCTATTTGCCCATGTATTATTTTATCACCCGAACCGGAACGTTCCCTGGTCTCGGCACTATTATCGGCTGTTTGAGAGCCAAAACGTAAAGAATGTGCTACTGATTTAATATCAGTAGCCGGTGCACTATGAACTGTTATATTTAGTCCACCGAATGATACGCTTCTTTTTTCTGCTGATGTGTCTATTTTTTGTTCAGTCTTTTTTTTAGATGTCGCTGATGGTTTTTTAGGCGCCGAACTTGAACCAAAACTGATATTTATTTCATCGGCATCTTGAGTATTGTTGCTTTCTATAGTGGTGTTATCGCTAGATTTTTCACCAGCGATTTGAGAGAGTTCCTGTGCTACAATAGCTGTAGCATCTTTCTTTCTTCTACCTCTTTTTTTAGTTGGTGTTGACATCGTTAGTTAACAAAGTGGCCATTCTTTATATTTAAAATGCTCCGCTAATTTATTTAGGATGAATTATATATAAGCTTTATAAAATACGTTAAAAAACAAAAAATATTTAAAGCTGTCTATATTATAATATATAATACTATGGACGACTTTATCAAAAATTTACAAAACGCATTTAATAACGATATGAAAGTTACCCCACCATCAAGTCCTACTCCCGAACCTACCCCAGTCGAAGATAAAGATAAGGATAAAGAGCCTACAACTAGCGACGACAATTTTGAAGTGGTCCCTCCGCACGACCAGGAAACACCCGAGGGTAGTGATGAAGATGATATGAGATATGCTAGCAGCGATGATGGAACTGAATGGGATGCTATTAATGCATCGATTAAAGTTATGTATGCTTGTTCGGGCGTTTTATTGTTTCAAATGTTGTTGCGTGATTATGGTGTTTTTATTCCAAGTGTAATGACTATGATCGGTGTTGGTGGAGGGTATTTGACTACAAATCCGCACGTTTTTATTAATGGTTATGGCAAAATGAGGCAGAAAATAGATCACGGTTTGGAATTTATAACTGATTTATACAAAAGCGAAGAAAAAGGTCCCAACGTGGCACCCGAAAGTGTAGAAGAGAACATAATGATGCTTCAGTTCAAACCCGACAAACCCGACAACACCGATACTGAAACGGAGACTACCGCAGAAGCTGATAGCGATAGTGACGATGATGAGGGCCCTTTAACTTGGACACTTGATAGTGTTTTGGAATATGGAATTCTATTTATGATAACCCGAGAAAATCGTAAAGGTACGTTGAACATACGATTTAAAACAGGTCAAACGCGCACAATAATATTAAATGCGTAATTATTTAAGGAATTATTAGATAGTAATCTTATAACTGAATAGTAAAGTAAGATGTCAGCTATAGTTGGTAGCACCCCCTATTTACATAACGGTAAGCCTGTGGCTGTACATATACAAACCGTACAGGCTAGTAGTATAAAGGTGTTATTTGATTCACTACGTGATATATTGTCAGATGTTAATATTCATTTTACCAGAAACAATATGTGGCTCAAGGCTATGGATTCGTCGCAGGTTGCTCTAATTTACCTCTGTTTGGAGGCTGAGCATTTTGAAACATTTATTTGTGAGCACGAGGATATGATTGCTGGTATCAATATGACTAGTATATCTAAATTAATAAAAACTATATCGCCCCAGGATACCGTATCTTTTACTATTTATTCTGGGCAGACGGATAAGATGGAAATAGCTATTTCTAATAGCGGCAAGAATTCACAGAGTGTGAGCCTCTTGAACCTATTAGATATTAATGAGGATACTTATGATGTTCCGGATGTTAAATATCCCTCGCGGATAAAGATACCAGCTACCGATTTCCAGAAGAACTGTCGTGATCTCGCGTCTATAGGCGAGACTGTACAGATTAGTAGTTCTCGGGATGAACTAAAATTCTTGGTAAAAGGCGATTTTGCTACACAGTGTATTGCTATAGGTCCCGGTGGCGGGATAGTACAGAGTGAGCACGAGGGAGAAAAAGTAACGGAAGAGTTTTCGTTGAAATATCTTAATATGTTTACCAAGTCTACTAATCTTGGTAATATGGTGGAGTTATTTTTTAAGAAGAATAGGCCAATGGTGGCCCTTTATAAGGTGGGTAACTTAGGCCGTATCCAGTACGCTCTCGCTCCCAAGGTCAGCGACGACGATATTCTTTAGATCAACCGCTTTATAATTAACATTTTTTAGAATTTTACCGGTACTAGATTCAAAAACGACATAAACAGTCTTATCACCACTCTTGGCTTCCCTATATTCGGGGCTGGGATAGCCCTTCTCGGGATGGTCCTTGTACCACTTAACGGTGTATTCAGCTTCATCGGTATCTTTACAAATCTTTGTCATATTAGAATCGTGAACTTGTTCAAAAGCCTTCTGTAGATCAACGCCCCATGCAACACCGGCACCATACGTGACATAAAGAATGTCAGCCAGGGCATCTACGACCTCAACGAAGTCATTATTTTTGATAGCGTCTTTGAGTTCGTTAAGTTCCTCTTCGATGAGGTTAACGCGAAGCTTGGTAACATCGGGAATTGTCTCCGGTGTTGTCGGCTTAGTTGGTACATCTTGGCCGTAAACGGTCATAAAATCTTTAACGCGAGAAAAATTTGTCTCGAAGGGAATTTCTTGGAATGCGCTCATATTTGTGGTGGTGTTTATGTTTAGTTTTATTTTTTTAAACCGAAAGTGCGGTCATCGCCTGTTCCAGCGTCATATATTGTTTATTAAGTTTGTCCAGCGGAGCCATTTCTCGGGGGTCGTCATTGTCCGGGGGTTCGCAAACGTTGACGATTTTTGCTATTTTGAGCAACAGCGAATCGGCCATATAGACGTAGTCAACGTACGATATCTGGTCCAACTTAGCCTCAATCTCAACTTGGAACGTTTGGTCCTGAATACCATCCTTAGTCTGCTCAACCTTGGTAAGGTCGAAACGCCAAGTTTTCATATGGAAGCTGTACCGCGTCTTTTTGCGACGCGTGGCATCGGGTGCGATACCGGACTTCTGTGCGGACTTGGTGAAGGCCTCGATACTAATAGGCTTTTCCAATGCGAAACCTACACGAATGTCGAAGGGGCTGTTGACGTAGCGGAAGTTGGAGTGTTGAAGCGTCTTCTTAGTCATAGCACTACGCGTTCCATCATTAGACACACTTAGGCGGTTTGCACCCGCAATGTAGTCGGTTGACACGGTCTGTTCTTTATTGATAATCTCGTCGTCATCTTCGAGAACCTTGAGTATCGCGTTGAACCACTCTTGTCCTATGTCGGTGTCGAAGCGTGGAGTAGCATTTCCTTCCTCATCTTCATCGAAGTAGCCTAGTCTGGCTTCAATTTCTAGGTGTGGCATACTTGCCCAGCTGTTGATTTGTTTACTCAACAATCCAACAGCTTGATGAAACTCTGGTTTTATCTGTTGTTTGACTTCGCCAAAGCGTTGAACAAGCCAATCTTCGTGTGTTGTACCTGCCGTATCGTGCTTAAGGTTGATATCAGCTGCTTGTTGCATAAAGGTAGTCATTGTTGTTATTATGTTATATAGTATTGCTATTTTAAGCCTATATGTCCTAGGTGCGTATCCCCGGGTATTTTTTACGCGGTCTGGAGGCCGGTGTTTACGTTACCCTGGATGAAGCTTAGGGTTGGGTACCCGTTGAAGTCGATGGGTGGCGCCGCACGGATATCGTAGTTGGGGGTCGCCTGGGACTGGCGGATCTTCATGTCGCGAGATGGGTCGCGGTCGATGGCATCAAGTACGGTCTGGGTCTGGGCCGCATCGAAGAAGTTCGCTACCTTGGCGGAGCCGCCCTCGATACATCCACCAGTTACGTTGCCACCCTCGGGGCGGTTGAGGGCCCAGCAACCAAGCTCGGAGTCACCGTTCTTGAGGGGCTTGCCCTTCCAGATGAGAGATGGTCCGCACTTGTCCGCCGCGCCTGGCGCAGGGGTTACGGACTGGGTGAAGGCTTCTGGGCAGTTTTCAGTAACACACATTTTGTATGCTACCGGATCTTCAGGGCTGTCTGCTTTGCACCCAGTCTTGCACTCCGCCGCAGACTGACCAAACCCCTCCGCGCCGGCGGGGAGGCCTATGGGGATAGACTGGGTATCATCTGGGGCGGGTGGTAGCGTTGGGCTTGTGGTTGGCGATACGACGGTGTCGCTCGCAAGCGCCGCCGCAGCACTCGCCGCAGCGTCGGTGGCAGCACTCGCGGCAGCAGCCGCTTGATTAACTACGGGGTCCGTTATGGCAGCGGCCTTAGCTGGCGCGCAAGTCTTCATTACGAGGAATAGGGTGATTAGTACTAAAATAATGTCCGCAAACTTGGGCATCTGCATAATTGGTTATTGCTTGTTATTAATAGTCGGGAAAATAATTTGGACCTTGGTACCATAAATTCACCTTAAAAAACAATATAATTTAATGTGCATTTAATTGATAATCACTATCGCTAACTTCGCTATTTTCGTCCTCGGGGTCTTCATCTAGTTCTAATTTACCTGGATTTTCCAATGTTGAGTGTCGAATATCCATAAAGAATTTCTCTTCAGGCTCTTCAGGAACTTCGGGAACTTCGGGCTTGTTGTCCTTTGTTTCCGGAGATTCGGCGGGAACCTGAATCTCCTCGGGATCCGGCGGCGTTTCCTTTATTTTGATAACCTTCTTTTTTGGTTCAACAACCTGGATTTGTTCAATAACCCACATTGGAATAACCTCGGTCCGGTATCGCTTAAATTGTTTTAAGTACGCAAGGACCTTTATTGGACTATTTTCCTTAATAATTTTAAAATCTGCGGGTTCCTTTTTCGTGTCAAAAACTTTCATCTTGGAATAATTTATCTTACCTGATTTATACGGAATATACAACTTTATAAGCCCCTGGCCAGGGCCCCCTATGTTCTTAAATGTAGGTTTGAGCTTCTGTATGAGCGAATCATCAAGCTGAGAAGATAAATGCTCATCAAGAGCCTCAAATACATCTAGAGCCGGGTCGTGCGACTTAGCCAATTTAGCGTAAAAAAATTTATCGCCTTCCGCGGGAGAACCCACGGCTATTAAGCCTGGGAACTTAAGACTCAAAAACGATTCTTCATTATAGTGTACGGGATAGCAATCTTTATGATAATCCTTAAATACACTGGATACCTTTACTCCCTCGAATGCCTTAGCATATTGCTCATCGCCATCGAGTTTTGTAATAGAAAATGAAGCCATTAGCTGATGTTAATAAGAGTATCGAATATGTTTACGAATGAGTCAACGCGTTTTATTAGTAAAAACCTTTATTTGTTCAACATTCCACGTATTACCATAAGATTTGTCCGTTGTCCATAATCCCGGGCTATTTGCTATACAAACTATTCTAATAGAATCGAGATGGTCAATTATATCACTTCGAGAAATTTGGTGATTATCTTCTCTAAAATAAAGTGTGTCCCGACTCACTTTCATCTCTATTATAACCCCGCGTTCGCTATTATTAGCATCCAATGAGTTAAACAGTTTGCGATTACCTAGAGGTTGAGGAGCACGTGCTTTATTTAAGATTTCTAGTTCCCGAAAGAAGTTAAACCCTTTACTTGCCCTAGGTATTTCATAACTTATAATGGCATCTGTTAGTTCCACGGCCTTTAATTTTGGAAATTGGATTCTAAGTGGCGCGGGTTCGTATTTCTTTAACGTTCCTAAACCGGATTTAATGACTTTCCCGTATTTTAGTTCGGTTAAATTGAAATCGCGATAATATGTTACAGCCTTAGAATTATTGCCTCCGACAATATCCATTATTCAGAACGCTTTGGTGAATGCTTTATTTATACTACAAAAGGTTTTCCTCCGGCAAGTGCACGCGAACCTGCCTGATTAACATTAGATGGCATATCCAATGGAACTGGTACTGGTTGAACTAGTTTATCGTTATAATACTGAGTGTACATTGATAAGTTAACCATTAATTTACGGACAATAGATGCCACAATATCACCATTCGCCCTACGGAGAAGATCCCGAAGATCCTTGCGAGATTCTTCGCGGTAATTTTGGTATATCATTAACATTGTAACAACAACTTGTTGTTTCTCGGGTTTAGGTGACGGTATGCCGGTTGATTCATGAACACGCTTACGTGTTTGTTGTATGATGTAAGTAATGTTCTCTTCGTGAAATAGTAACATTAGAAAAGCGTCGTTCTTAACGTAAAGAGCTTTTTTAGCCCATTCTTGCCACGGACTTGTCATTGTAGTTTAACTATTATCAAGATTAAAATAAATGAAAAATGTTCATTAATATTAAAGATAATATGTTGAATTTAATCAAGAATGTATAATGAATAACCATAGACTTAAAAAGCCGTCTACGGTTCATCGAGATTCGCGGTCTACGATAAAAGCCCAGGAGACTAGATTTTTCGAAAGTATAGAGCGTAAGAGGGCCAGCGTTCCTGGAAAACAAACACAATTAAAAAAAATTACCGAAGAAATTAGATTATTGAAAGAGAGACAACTTTCCAATATAGATCTTGCCCATAGACATAAAAATATACGTAAAATTAATGAATTAACAGATACCCAAACAGCATTACACAATGAAATAGTATATATTTTGAGCGGTCGGGAAGAATTAGAATATCATAAGAAATTTGCCACATTTATGATGAAAGAAATAGATGATAAAGAACCCGAACCAATTCCGGCGCCCATCGAACCCGAACTCACAGAACCAGAAACAAACGAAGAAAATATGCCGCACTTCAAAAAAACGGGATGCGTAACAGCAGGAGAGAAATATGATAATTATATGGCTGCGTGTTTTGGACATATAATCCGCGACACGGAACAAGAAAAGGCGAGGCAAAAAATAGGGGCATATTGCGAATATTGTAAAGACCAACCCCTAATAATAGAATCGAGTACAGCTACTGCAATTTGTCCCGAATGCGCAGTCAGTATTCACTGGCGCGATGATACCACTAATCCCGAATACCGCGAAGGCGTGCAAATAATATCACCTTACGCTTATAAGCGTATAAACCATTTTAAGGAATGGTTAGCTCAGTTACAAGCGAAAGAAAGTACAGAAATTCCAGAAACGGTTTTCACCACTATATTGTTGGAGCTCAAAAAGCAAAGAATTACCGAATCTCGGGCAGTGACAAGTACAAAGTTGCGCACTGTATTGAAAAAATTAAGATTGAACAAATATTACGAACATATACCAACAATTATACAACGAATTACCGGACGCAGCGCGCCATCTCTATCACCCGAACTCGAAGCTAGATTAATTAGTATGTTCCGCGAAATACAGGAACCTTTTGCTAAATGGGTAAAAGAAGTAGCACCGGAAAGGAAAAACTTTTTGAGTTACAGTTATACCCTAAATAAAATGTGCCGAATACTCGGCGAATACGAACTTATACAATACTTCCCCCTTCTCAAGTCTCGTGATAAAAACTATATACAAGATAAAATATGGGAAGGTATTTGTAGCGACTTAGGTTGGGAGTTTAATAAAAGTGTATAAAAACATTTTCTTTGTTTAATAGTAAACAAATGTCCGGGTTTAACGCAATTGGACCAACCTCGCTCTCGCAAGCGTATGGTGATTCTTGGTACAGCAACTCTACTACATCGGTACAGAGATTACCACAATGTAGCCCAAATCAAAGTGTGACACCTCCGCCCACAACCACACCCCAACCTGTTTTTGCTTCTAAACCAGTGGTGGCTATACCACCTGTATTTTGGTTACATAAGGAAGCGTGGGCCTATTATAAGAAATTGGTACCGGTTTTGGGCTATCACAATGATATTGATACTTGCGCAAATGGGCAAGTGGTCTGGAGTCCCTCTGCGACCGGCCAGCTATTTGGTATGAAGAATATTTTCGCGGCCCACGCATTGAGGGATCAGGATATTTTTGTTAGATGTCCAAGGCCGCACAAGGAGTATTTTTACAGTTATGTTAGATATATACTTAACCCTAATAAAATTAATGATGTTGTGTCTATTAGCCCTAGTATAAATTACGATCCAGTTAAGGGTGTACTTGGTGCTCGAGGTGGAAATTTGGGTAATAATATAGCGCTTTTGAATCTTGCGTTAAAAGTTGAACAGGGTATTTACGATATTAAACATATTCAGCGAGAAGGTCTTTTCGCCGAATTTATGACAAAAAGTATGGACCCAATGGTTATTATCGAACTTTATCGCGAACTTATCGAATTAGTCCCAAAATCCCAGGCCACCACTAACGAAGAAATACACAACAAAAGATACTATAACACACAAACCGAGGGCGTACCATCTAGTGGTTATTTTTAACTTACTGCTCCTTTAAGTATAAGATATACTGGCTGATATATATTATGGTGATAAGTGATATAGCTTGACTTTTCTTGGATAATTTCGAGAAAAGAACGAAGAATAATAAAGTTAAACACATCATTACGGCATCTGCCCATAGGGCGTGGGCACCTATTTCCTTTGTATAATCTTTGAAAAAATCAAAAACTACCGTTCCTCGGGGAAGCGCAGTATAAAATGCGTAAAATAATAAATCCCCAACTACTTGAACGAAAACCGTGGCTATCATAAGATTTAATAGGGTCTTATTGGCTTTTAATTTATTTACCAAGTAGGCTCCACCTATAGCATAAAGAAATATGATGGCACAATCCATTATCATCGCACTTAAGCGAAATTTTTGATACCATAAATTGAGTTGTTTGCTCACGAATATGATATCATAATAATTCATAAATATGATGATTATATCAGTTAGTATTGTTGCTGTTAGTAGTGGGATGAAGCTATTGGTATTATTTTGAAAGATAGAGTTCATAGTTGATGATAATAGACTATATAAAATTTAGTTTGGATTTGCTAAATTAGTCCAAACTAAGTTTTATTTATAATAAAATATATATCTGTGATAATTAATTATGAAGTTTTTGTTTTTCTTATTTCCATTTTTAAAACCGAATTTTTACAGATATGATGTTGTCAAGCGCCCCCAAGCCTGTATTGAGGACGAAGAAACGTGTTATATTGATATTGTAAACAACTACGAAAATGACTATATATCTTCAAAAATTTACGGTAAAGAAATTAAAAATAGAATATATGATTGTAAAATTTGCGATAGCGATTGTACATTTATTGTAGATAATGATGATGTTTTATGGAGATTTAAAAATGGCAATATGACATATTATGATTGGAATGATGAGACTTGGCTCGTACCACACTTAATTAAAAAGATATACAAACCTAAAATCTAATAAGGTAGCGACTCGGTATCCTCACTTATTTGTTGTGAGTTCCTGTTAGCATATCCTGCTGCTATAACAGTAAAAATTACTAAAAAAAGTACGAATATATTCGGAGGTTCGTTTTGTTCTTCTAATCTAGGCTCTCTATAATATTGTTGAGTTTCGCTCATTATATTTAATAAATAAAAAATATCATTTTATATAATGTAAAATATCTTCTAATTTGAACAAAAAGCTATATGGATAACCATTTATAGATGTTATTGAACTATCCTGGCCTCGATAAATTATGCTGAATATATGTTTAATTTTATAACCGTTAGATTCTAAAATAGCACACGATTCTTTTATACTGGAACCCGTAGTCACGACATCTTCAATAAGTACTATTTCCTTTTCCCGCGTACCTTCTATCAGGGTATTTAGACCGTGATTTTTTTGTTCTTTTCTTAATAATATTAGAGCAGAAGCATTTAAGTTACATAATAGTGTAGCTATTGGAATTCCTCCATATGGAATGCCGCATATATTAACATTGGAAAATAGAGGTTTGAAATTTTTGTATAGTAGATTACAGCAATCTGCGAGGATGTTGCTGTAGTTGTTAATTTCTTTAATGTTGATATATGTGTCACTTTTTTCTCCAGATTTAAGAGTAAAATCGCCTTTTTTGACTATTTTTTTTTCCACCATGGCTTCTATTAATTTTTGTTCCGCACCGGACATTTGTTATTTATGAACAAGATTATTTACCATTTGTATAAATACCATTTTTTATTATTCGCGTTAACATACAGACCCTTCTTATCATCAAGTAATTTTTTAGACCCGAATTTTGTACTGAGCTCGGGTCTGCGTTTATTTTTGCGAGGAAGAACGACAAATTTATCGTAGGGACGAAGCGCTTTCATCAATTTACCAAATACCGCGCCACCGCTGCGCGCAGTACTACGTGATCTGCTTGACCTCGTAGCTCGTCCGCGAGGGGCAGGAGGAGGGCTTGGTGGTGCTGCCGCCTCCTCCTCAGAAGATGAACTTCTACCGCGCCCTCGGCTTCGGCTTCGGCTTCGGCTTCCACTTAGGCTTCTTGCTCGGGCTGGTGGTGGGGAATCTGCCCCTCCAGCGCCTTGCGGTGCCATATCCGGGGCACCGGTGACGGCTCTTTCGGCGTCCATTCCTGGTGCCCTCTGTACCTGGGGGCCGGCAGCCGTACTGGCTCCAACAACTACCGCGGGTTCGGGTGTAGCAACTTGTACAAGTCTCATCATAGCGCTAGTTAAAGTAGCCATAGCGTCAGCTGCTACGGGTGTGAATAAGAAGCTTATATTTCTCATTATAGGTCCGGCTTCGCGGGTATTTCCGGGTGATTGTACACCGTGGATTGAGTTATATTCTTGTTCATCCTGGGTCAATGGAACACCACTCGCTTGAGAATTTACGTTGAATATTCTTCGACTTAGTGCAATGTTTTCTTCCCGAGGTACGGATTCTCCCAAATTAGCCCAAGGTAACTGTATGGCGCGTAGTATAAAACTAGGGTACAATGTTAAGTGGGTAAATAGGATTAAATTTTGTTCTACTTGGGCGTTCAAACGGCGTACCTCTTCACTAACACCCTGGGGTAAATTGCGAGCATCTCCAGCTTCATTTGGAACAGTTATTCCGTGAGGTTGGTTAAGTTGAACATCTCCTAAAAGTAGTTGATAAATGCGTTCTATATAATCGGGGTTGTTATATGCTCCTATACCATATTTTCGTCTATTATCGGGATTATTTAAATTTTCCCGAATAATGCCCCTTATCGATTCTGCTAGAGTGACTAATATAGCCTGGGGGCCATCGCCGACCGCGCCGTGAGGAATTCCCCGCGCTTCCGTATATCTGCGATGCGTGCTTGCCAAATACGTTAGGAAAGCGAAAGCAGCAAAAATCATTTCAATAGAATGGATAGAAGGAAGACCCTTTGCTCTCCAAGCAGCTTTCGCTGCTAGTCTAAGATAGGTCCACCCTGTAGTTCCTAGATACACGCCTGCGTATTTAAAGTTGGCTGCTATTAAAGGTATTTGTTGTACGAACATAGATAAAGCTCTGACCTCAGCAAAAACAGATGTAGTATCTACTGCTGATTGGAACATATTACCCCAATATCGTTGTATTTGAGACATATTTCCCGTTATAGCATAGCCACTACCAGGTGTTCGTTCAATAACGTTCACTAATTTGAGTAGCTCCGTATCCAACTCCATTTGTTTAGAGTTATCGATAGGGAACACCTTTATCTGCGCTAAAATAAAGCTAAAAGCTAATTGTAATTGTCCACTTCGAATAACACGACCAGTAATAAGTTGGGCTATTCTATAAAATGGATGTATACCGGATTGTCTACCTAAACGAGTACCAGAGGGAGGGCCCAAAATAGTTTCGGTCTCTTGGCGGCCAGCGCCTACCTTTTGTAAAAATTCTCGCAGTTTTTTAATTATACCAAAGGGGATATCATCGGTGTTGCGAATTACCCGATAATTCATATCTATAGTTTCCATATCACCTTTCCGGGTTTGATCGGCCTGGTTAATTTTGTATATATCAACAAATATTTGTTCGCTTTGGCCATCGCGGAATACCGGACCTACTTCAGAAATAAGGGTGTTATAGTGAGTTACTATTTTATTAATCAAATAACCCATAGTGTTTGGATTAAGAATTTGATTCGCTGTGTCAGGGTTCATTAATAATTGCTCCATACATACCTGGGCAAGCGAATATGCTGTGCCAGGGCTCAAGACGAAAGGGTCCTCTTGTGTTTGTCTGCGAAGATGAAATATTTCAGCGAATATTTTATACGCCACACGTTTATCGAGGTCAGGCATTCTAGCGACGCTAATTTTACCAAAATTCTCACACTGTTTTAGAAAAATACGAGCAAGCTGGATTTTTTTATGAACATAAGAATACCTAGCAATTTCTACTACTGCACTTTGGGGGCTACGACCTTCCGTGCGCGCCTTATGTACAAGAGCTTCTGTAACAGTTTGCGGGTTGTTGCGTTTCTTTTGTTCAACATTTAATTTTTTTTTGAATGCCAATCGAAAAGTTTCTAACTGTTCAATATCGGCGCGAATGTTGGAAGAATTTTCCAATGTACTTGCCAAATTTACCGCTTGTATAAGAGTTGTGTCATACCCCATTATCTTGGCGCGAAATAAGTTGCCCTTATCTACCAACACTTTCAAAACAAAAACAGCCCTTTGTCTAACTTCGCTTACACGCCAATCGCCGCTCCCAGCCATCTCTCGTCCCGCAGTGGTAATACCACCTATATACTTAAATATGGCGTGCTTAGCAGGTGTAAGATTTCGACTAGCCCAAGCTATTGGGTTGGTGTATCTACCGGGACCGGACGGCGGTACAGGGAGCCCGTCACGTTGGACCGGTGTAGAAGCTTCCCGGCCATTTGCTGCATAGTTCTGGCCTCCGTTATGGTTTGGATTACCGTAAACGATTAATGAATTAATAAGTGCTATTTTAGCGTCTTCACTCATTTGACCACCTTGGGAGGCAGAAGTTGGATTAGCAAGTGCATAAGATAGTGCTATTAAATTTGCTTGAAGCTTCCTTGAAGTAGAAGTCATTGTTGAAACTGCCGTCGATGCTCGTGCAGAAGTTCCGGTCTGGGTTCGGGTATCGTAAAGTACACCCTCTCCCGCACCAGCGAAAGAACTACCAGTTGCTTCAGCTACGGCATCTGTTGCCACAGCACCCACCATTCGTTCTACAGCATCAGCTATTTCAGGGTTTTCTGTCAATATTGCTAAACGAGCTGTTCCAGCATCTCTATCTCCATCCGCAAGACTGGCTGCTTCTCGACCTATAGCTTGTTCTATTTGTGGTGCGGTTGTTGTTCCAAGTGGTCTTTCTGCTTCGGAAGCGGGAGTAGAGAAGCCTATTGATGGTGCGCCTTGTCCGGTGATTCGTGTACTACCGGACCCGTGCTCGCTATTTGCCCTGTCGCCAGGTACGCCTAAAGCTAGTGCAGCAGCATCGCTATCTAAACCGACAATATGATCTTCGCTTCGTGAAGATGAGCCTGATGATTGAGAGCCGAATTTGCTGCGTCGAGGAATTGGTTTCCTGAATATTTTTTTGGGTTTTCTGTTCATTTTATCAATAGCGCAGATTTTAATGTAAAATAAACGTGCCAAAAAAGGCTTTTTATGGTTTTTTGATTTTTCTGGGTTTGTTATTTTATATTGTTTACTTTATGCGCGATATCCGTTTTCGACATTCCAGGTTTGAATATCATCTATGAGCTTCCACGCGTCGGCCTCGGTCTCCTTTGGCGTATAGTCCCATTCAACCAACCCTCTCTTTGCAGCGAGCTCGTGAAGGTCGTCGTAATCCATATTACGCTCGACCTTCTGGTTGCCGCCGTCTTGGATGGTTTTGTAGAACTCCATCTCGAGATTGTTCCAGGCACCCCTTTCGTCATCGCCCTGCAGTTCAGGGTGAAGCGTCCCAATACCATAGAGCCATCCCTCATCATCGCTAAATTGGGTCATTTCTTTTTCAACGTCAGTCCAAATCGAAACGCCTTTGTTCCAGAGATGGGTCCCAAATGCTTCCACATCAAGCCCCAACCAGCTGGAACGAACTTCAGGTGGAGGCGGCAGATCTTCCTCTTCAGATTCATCGCCCGACTCCTCGCCCGTCTCACCACCCGACTCCTCACCAGTCTCTTCGTCAGTCTCTTCACCAGTCTCTTCACCAGTCTCTTCGTCATCACTTGTGGCCTCATCGTCGTTGCACGCCCTAAGGCGGTTGCGACTGTGCCAAATGTTATCCCCTTCGTCCACACCCCACTCTTGGCAACGTGTCTTAACATCTTCCTCGCTCATTTCGCTCCACTCTACCTTGATGGTGTGGGTCTTCCACAGCATCTCAGCTAGGATGGACAAAGTCTCGTAACTTTGCTTGTTGAGCCAGTCTTGAGTGACGCCGCGCCCGATGGATGTTTTGAAAGTAGACATTGTGTATGTACGTGTATATGTGTATAGATAACCTGTGTATAGCAGGTCTTCTAGTGTACTTCATCAAGGTCTTTTTTTCTGGACTTGGAGAAAAAATACCAAAGCAATGCGCTTTAATATCTTGACGACTAAGATGGGTATCTATACACGTAAACACAAAAACACACACACAACACACAATGTCTGCTCTTGAAATCAACTACACTCAGTACTTCACCCCGGGTGAATGGTTCTGGCGCCTAGGCCTTGCCGGAGTTAGTGACAACACCATTGAGTTGTTTGAAAGGGAGCAAATTGATGGCGAGGCCTTCGGTCTCATTATGCAAGACCCCACTGAAGACTGGCTTAAAGAACAACTAGGTGAAGATAGCGTTGACTTTGTCGTGCTCCGCGACTTATGGGAACACGAGAAGTACGCGGCACTTAACCTTCTCAACGATGCGCTGGCTAGCGTACATGGAAGTAGGGGACGCATTCAAAACACTAGGCAAGTACTGGACGCGGTAACTAGGCGTCTGCTCGATGAGTTCGACCAGGAGATGCCGCAGATCCCGGTTGTCACCGATAGCGAGGGTGAGGATGGCGAGACTGACCACGAAGACATGGATTGATTTCTAAAACACAATAAACCATAAAAAATATAAAACAAAAACACCTAAAAAAATACCTTTTTACATATGTAATAGTTAAAAATGACAACACAAACAGCAACACCTTTTCCTTCTATTGTTGATGTAGACTCTATTAGATATCGTCGAGTTTATCCTGCTACAACGTCGTCGGTGGAAATAACATTTCCCGATATTAACCATTTATCGGTCCGCAATACATATGGTGGGCAAGTTAGACCGAATAAAAACCGTTATATAGTTCGGGCTGTATTTCAAGAACCGCTACCGATAATCAGTAAAAAGGGTACAGATAATCAGCTTGTAAATATTAAAAAAGATAAATATAAAGGGTCCCAGGGTTCTCTAACGAAAAAGAATTGGGGTAGTGATAGTGAAAGCGATAGTGAGTAAGCGTCAAAACCTTTTTTGGTAGATCCACTTAGATTTAAATAAATAAAATAAAGCTGTATTATATAAGTCCAGATGAGTGTTGGTATAGTTAGATATCCGGGGTCCAATTGTGATTTTGACACGTTGCGTTATTTCGAAAAAGATAACAGTTTCTTTATTTGGCATAAAGAAACTACCTTCCCGGAAAATATGAAACTATTGGTTATTCCAGGAGGATTTGCTTTTGGCGATAGAGTATATCAAGAAGCAACCGGTGAGTATATTATTTCACCTGGGACTATGGCACTTGAATCGCCCGTTACAACTATAATTAAAGAGGCGGTTAAAAGGAAGGTACCAATTTTGGGTATTTGTAACGGGTTTCAAATTTTGACGCAGATGGGACTATTACCAGGAACTTTACAATTAAATGATAATAAACGTTTTACTTGTAAAAAAGTGAAATGTAATATATTAGATAGTTACACAACGAATTTCTATATAGCAAACTCATATGGTAAATATGTTATAACAGAAGCTGCGTATGCTTCTATGAAAGAACATGGGCAAATTTTTGTAACTTATACAGGGCTTGTAAACGAAATAGGATCGATGTATAATATAGCAGGTGTTTGTAATAAAGACCGTAGTATTTTTGGTATGATGCCACATCCGGAAAGAAATAATAGCGATTTTAAGCAAATATTAGATGGTCTAATATTTTCCACCGTATTATCGCCTAGTCATATTAAATTTAAAAGAAAGATAAGCGAATTAATGAACAGCGAACACATTTCATATAAAAGTACACGTAAATACTTGAAGCGGTTACCTACCGAGTCAAAGTTTGTTATTCAGGGTCCAGGTGAAAATGCCGGGATAGTAGATATAGGGGATGGTTATTGTATCGCACTTAGAATAGAAAGCCATAATCATCCAACATATATTAATCCGTATGAGGGTGCTGCTACAGGGGTGGGTGGTATATTAAGAGATATTTTTACTATGGGTGCTAAGCCTATAGCTATTTTGGATTTTTTAAGATTTGGTACGGATCAAAATAGTAGGAGATTGTTGGATAAATCGGTGGAGGGCATATCTTATTATGGTAATTGTATTGGGGTACCAAATATAGGAGGAGAACTGCGTTTTCACGCATCTTATAACAAAAACCCATTGATAAACGTGGGTTGTATTGGTATTGTAAAAAAAGACAATATTATATATGGTAGAGCAACCGGGGATAAACAGTTGCTTATTTATGTTGGTAGCAAAACTGGAAACGAGGGGATAGGTGGTGCAGCAATGGCATCCTGTTCATTTCGGGGAGATATTAATATTAACGAATTAAAAAAGAATGTACAAACTGCCGATCCATTTTTAGAAAAACTACTGTTGGATGCCTGCTGCGAAATAGCAGATAAAAAACTGGTAGTGGGTATGCAAGATATGGGGGCCGGGGGTATATTATGCGCATCATTAGAAGTATTGAAACGAGGAAATGAATATCTCGAAAAGAATGGTAAAAAGCATGCTACGCTGGGTTGTGAAATTAATATAGATAGTGTGCCTACTAAAGAATATATGGAGCCGTGTGATATTCTTATTTCGGAGTCCCAGGAAAGAATGTTTATTGTAGCAACAGAACCTAATCGCGAAAAAATTTTCGAAATTTTCGAAAAGTGGGATCTTGAATATGCTGTTATTGGAGTTACAAATCTTACCGGTCAATATAGCATTTGCGATAATAATAAAGAAGTTTTATATACAGAAGCCGTTGAAGCATTCGTAGATATAGAAGAAAATTGGGCTGTAAACGATCTTCCGCCCAAGCTGCTCGACCCCCTCCCATCAAATAAGAGCGCCTATGAAACATTATGGAAACAATACGACTCCACTGTAGGCAATAGGACTTTGAAGGGACCTGATGGTCCAGGTCGCTATAGTATTTTGAATATTTACGAAATTAAAAAGAAGTTAGCAGTAACCTGGGCTGAAGATATTAGTACTTGTGTACAACAATTAGGTGCTTTAAATTCTATGCCTTTATGCGCTGTTAATTGTTTAAATTATGGACACCCGAACGATAGTATTACCGATTTTAAGCATAATATTGATAAGATGGAACAACAATGTAAAACTCATAATGTACCTATTGTAGGTGGTAATGTTAGTTTATATAATTCGACCGATAATAAGTCTATAAGACCAACGCCTATTATAATGATGATTGGGATAATGTAATAAAAGAATACTGAAGGTTAATAACTAATTAAGAGTATATGACCGAGGTTCGAGAAAAATTACAAAATATTATAACAACAAAAAATACCAGATTGTGTTTTTCCGCTGATTTGGTGGATCCACGGGAGTTGTTAATTATGTTGGAAAAGGTAGCACCGTACATAGCAGTGGTTAAGATACACTATGATATATTAAAGTTTGATGAGAGAGTTATGCGACCGTGGAAATTTATTGAAGGGATGAATATGTTAAAAGAGAGATACAATTTTATGATAATGGAGGATAGAAAATTCTTCGATATTTCGTCTATAGTAGAAAAACAATTTGCATTTTTTCGGGACTGGGTAGATCTCGTAACTGTTCACGGTTTGGTTAATGATGCCGTTATTAAGTGCATAGAGGCAGGGGTCCTATTAGTATCACAAATGTCCAATAATACGTATGATATAACTGGAAATTGTATTGAAATATACAAAAATAATGCTAATGTTGTTGGGTTTATAACGCAAAATAAAATTGACTATGGTAATATTATGTCATTTACCCCCGGTATTAGTTTTGAAGATACACAAATCGAGGATCAACGGTATAGAAACATTGATAATATAAGTATAAATGACTTGCCTGATATAATAATTGTTGGGCGAGCTATATATAATGCCCCAAATATTGTAGAAGCAGTTCGAGATATGAACGCGAAAATAAATAGAGAGCCGCCAGTATAAAATTATGTTTGTTAAGAGTAAATGACAGAAAAACCTCAAAAGGTCCATATTGTGGGTGCCGGTCCAAGCGGCCTTTCCACTGCTGTTGCGTGTACTCTGCTTGGTATACCAGTTGAAATTTATGAAAAGGGTGAATATACCGGGGGGCATCATTGGGTAGATGAAGCTAATAATACTATGCACGCTCCGCGTAAGTTATATTTTAATAACCATTATTTCCCGAATATGAAATATTTAACAGATAAAAGTGGCTGTAAGAAAAAGACTTTAATTTATAACACAACATATTTTGATATATTCGGTAATATGGGAAAACTAGCTAGCATAAAATGTGTATTGGGGCTTTGGTATATGTCAATGATAGATTTTCCTATTAGGGTTCACAAGATAAAGCATCTTAGTTTTGATGACTATGCTGCGGGATATATTACAAACGAATGTCTTGGTCTAAGCTCCTTATTTAATATGTATGTTGCGGCATCGGCGAAACACGCACCGGCGAATAAAACACTTTGGATGTTTAGTTCTATAATAATGGGTATATTATATAATTGTAAACTTCCCCAAGAACCAAGTGTTGTAATAGATAATGATTGGCATAATTGTATGAAGAAGTGGTTAGTAGATAGAGGTGTTAAGATTAATTTAAAAACGGAAATAAACACGATTAGGGTATCCCAGGATAAAAAACGAGTTGTATCGTTTAACGCTAATAATAAGCGTATTTTATTGAATTCTGCGGAAAATGTTGCGCTCTGCACTGATCCCCAGGGGCTTATTAATATCATTAAAACGAATGATGAAATTCGGGATAATTGGATGGAACAGGATGAAATGATAAAAAGATTAAATTACTCATCGTACAAAAGTATCGGTTTTAGGGTAGATTTCCGCAATCCAATTGATAAACCCAATACTTGGGTTCTAAAAGATACACCTTGGAAAATCATAACTTTAGTAGGAGAAAGAGACACCATCATAAACGCGTGTGTTATTGATTTGGATATGGTTTCACCTAAAACAAATAAAACTATACGGGAAACACCAACTGAAGAATTCAAGACAGAAATAGCGAGACAAATTGAAGAAGCTTTTGGTGTCGAGGTAGAAAATGTGGTTATTCACAATGATGCTTGGTATGATGGCCAGGAATGGCAAGTAAAGCACTCGGCTGTCGCATTAAATAATGAATACAGGTTTTTTCCAAGTAAGGGGTTTATTGCTAATTTGGATATAGTTACTTCATTAGTGAAGAGAGATTATGTAATCACGACGGTGGAAACTTGTGCGGAAGCGGGTATGTTATATGCTAATTCATTAGTGAAGGATGATGCAGTTAAATTGCCAATAGCGGATCACGAATGGAATAATATATCATATCGGTTAAAAATTCTATTTGTGGGTTTGATGGTACCGGCTATTCTATTATATATCATACGGTTTATAATTAAGTTTATATTGAGACATCTATTAAAACTACTAAAATAATTTAAGAAATTAATCCATTTTAGTATTAAATGGAAGAGAGTCTTATAGAAAACGACAGCATTAAAATAACAGAATCACTTAGAGCTACAGTTTTGGAGCATGTAGATGGAGCTGAAATACCAGAAGCAACTGAAGCTCAATGTGTAGAAGGTGTTCGGTTAAATAACCAACCGTCGTCCCGGGATGAGGACGTGCAATGTAGAAACAATATCCGTTGTTTATTTACAGGTTGTTGTATAGGTGCTATTTTTGGAATTGGTTGCGTTCCACCATATTAAAAATATAAACTATTATTAATAAATACAAATGTCATCGCGTAGCGCAAAACCCGTTCGCCACACACCACCCGCGGAAAAAATTTACAGCGATAACGAAGCTGCTGCTCGCGCCGAGCTAGGAGCCCAGTTAGAAGCGGCATCACTTTCGCACAATAAAAATATGAACGAAATGACTTCTAAGGTGGCTGAGGCCGAAGCCAAGATAGCTGAACTAGAACAACGGTTAGTAAACCAGAAGTCCAGCGAACCCGTTGATAGGACAGCTGAAGTAGACGAATTATTAAGCTCAGTTGAGAACCTTAAGACTAAGAACAAAGAAGCGGACGACGCCGTTAAAGAGGCAGCCAAGAAAGCGGCCGAATTAGATGCCGCTCTAGCACAGAAGGATGCCGAGAAGGAAGCGGCGTTAGCTGCGAAGGAAGCCGAGAAGGAAGCGGCTTTAGCTGCAAAGGATGCTGAGAAGGAAGCTGCGTTAGCTGCAAAGGATGCTGAGAAGGAAGCGGCGTTAGCCGCTAAGCCTGAACCAGAGCCTGAACCAGAACCAGAGCCAGAGCCAGAGCCAGAGCCAGAGCCAGAGC
>MDTB01177658.1_pt1 | contig 62271 bp, 66 predicted proteins | sample 811161 | NCBI WGS metagenome assembly MDTB01 (sample SAMN05326650, study PRJNA326480) | marine metagenome | isolation source: seawater | place: Mediterranean Sea | collected 2009
AAAAGTTACCAACAATAACGACATCAGATAATTTCATAGGCAGTCCTGCTTATTGACGGCATGCCGGTAGCTTCCGAGCCAGAAGTGAACATCCGCTGAACCTCTGAGAGGTCACTTTCGTTCGGGCCACTTAATCACTATGTATACCAAATAGCAATGACAACACACTTCTCGTCGATACTCGACTTAACGAACTCGTTAGCAGCTCATCGTCAGTTCGGCTCTGACTCGGCACCAATATCAGCCCGCATGATTTCACGAACGGCCTGGCTCGCGGTAAGCTCTCCACGTACCACATTGTAAACACCTTCAACCAGCGGCATCTGGACCGAATGTTCCTGCGCCAGCGCGACCACTGCTGGTGCACTCTTGACTCCCTCTGCGACCATGAACATCTTGGCAGTAATCTCATCAATCGATAGACCCTTACCCAGCTCGACCCCTACATGGTGATTACGACTTTGCGGGCTCGTGCATGTCGCAACCAGATCGCCGATCCCGGCAAGACCAGAAAAAGTCTCCACCTGCCCACCCAGCGCCACTCCTAAACGGGTGATCTCGGCGAGACCTCGGGTAATAAGCGCCGATCGGGTGTTTTCACCGGCACCTTGTCCATCTCCCATACCCGCGGCGATGGCGATGACATTCTTGAGCACGCCCCCCAGCTCTGAACCAATGACATCGGTATTGCGGTAAACCCGGAACACGCGCGTGTGGAATAATGGCTGCAATGTCCTCGCAGATTGCTCATCGGGCATCGCCAGTACACACGCTGCAGCAAACCCAGCAATCACCTCACGAGCGAGGTTAGGTCCCGTTAAGACGCCACACGCATGCCCGGGACAGACCTCAGCAGTGACTTCAGTCATACGTCTTCGTGTTGACGGTTCAAGACCTTTTGTCAGGCTGACAATGGGCACGTCTTCTCCAATGTGCGGTGCCGCCATCGTAAGGACTTCACGATAATTCTGCGACGGGATTGCCATCACCAGCACCTCTGCTCTTCGCGCTGCGTCAGTGAGGTTCGATGTGGCTTGAAGCCGCGGTGATAGTGAAGCATCGGGCAAATATCGTTGATTTGTGTGACGTTCGTTAACTTCCTCTTCGACAGACGGGTTCCGAGCCCAGAGATGCGTCTCGGCATTTCTTGCCATTAGTGAAGCGATGGTCGTTCCCCAACTGCCCGCGCCCAGTACACTGACCCGTGTCCCAGAGGATGCCTGCCTGTTGGTCAAGCTCCCGCCTCGTCACTCAGCTTAAAATCGTCTTCACTGAAACGCGCCTCACCCCCAAGTGCATTATAGAGATCGGGCAACATCTGCTTCAGCGTTAACGCCAGTTGGCTCAAATCCGCATCGAGTTTGGCGATCGGGTCTTCATCATCATGGATCTCGGCCGCGTCCAGGAACTTCATTTGTTTGATCGCAAGGTCCCGATCTACTACAAATCTCAATTCACCACGCCAGATGAGACCCAGTCGTGTACAAACCTTGCCGGACTCGACATGGTTTCGGACTTCGAGCGTCGCCAGATCCTGCCGACGACAAGTGACCGATGACCCTTCTTCCGGATCGGTCAGATCACATTGGTCGCCCAAGGTGAATTGATCAGGCAGCTCGCGTGTCGTCAACCATCGAGTGTAGTAGTCGCCCGGATTCGATCTTATCGGCGGCGGTACCACGGGTAGACTTCCCAGAGACACACGCAGCGTGTTGAGAAACATTTCTGCCTCAGGTCTAGAAGACGTGCCTACTACCAATAGCTGATCAGTAGGAGAAAGATAGCCAAGAATCTGTTTAGAGCGGGGCAGCGCCTGCGGTAATAGACTGGCAAAGGCATCATCCGAGATGTTCTGACGCTCCTGGGTTGAGAGCTTTCTACCCTCAACCTGCTCGACACGTGACACGCGTTCTGTCACCTGCTCGGCGACGGCACTGGCCGGGACCACCTTGTCTTCCCGGCGGGCACAGAGAAGATGACAGCCAGCAACCGTATGTTGCAGTGGAGCATCTTCCTGATCCTGCTCGAGCGCCACCGGTGAGATCCAGCCGAAACTCGACGGCCTGATACCACTACAGGGGACAAACTGATGTGCAGACAGAGCTGACTCAAGTTCATCTTCATTTAACGTGATAGCACGCGTCATTCGAAAGACAAAAGCGTTAGTGAAGAGCATGCGGGTCCAGCCTATCGGCGTCTGTCAAAGTGAGCATGAGCGTCGCATCACGATCGATCGTCGTTCGTTGCTGGTAAGTCACGACGTCCTCGATGGAGTAGTCAGCAACCGCATCATAAACGGCTGTAGATACCACCGTAACGACAACCTGGTACGATCCACTCTGTGCTCCAGTAGCAGCAGGTATCAAAAATCGTCCCTCTGCGTGGGGCGACACATAAGCCCTCGCAAACGGCTGTGCGCTATCATCAGGCAGCAGCGTGACCCAGCAACCTCCCGCGGGTTGACCATCAACGGTAACATATCCGTTGACTGACCATCGCTTAGCAGCGTCCAGAAAATTATTGCGCCGTAACCAACGGATCAAGAGATCAGGCCAAAGGTTGAGATCCGGGTCGCCCACTCCGAGCCCAAGCCCATGGTCACCCGTACCAAAGACATGTAGTTCGGACTGCACACCCGCCTGGCACAGGGCACTGTAGAATACCAACGCCTGATCGCTCGATACGACACTGTCCTCATGGGTGTGCATGATGAAAGCAGGTGGTGTATCCGCGTTTACTCGGACATCGGTAGGGCTGTATTCCTTCATCTTTCGACCTCGAAGCTCACCATTGGTGACGGCGTACCCCAACACCAGGAAGTCCGGGCGACAGCTTTCGTGCTCGATGACATCAACCGCTGCATCGTCTCCCTCGTCAAAGTCTGTTCCCACCGCGGCGGTCAGGTGGCCACCTGCTGAAAACCCCAACATGCCAACCGACATGTTGCCAACCTGCTCAAGGCCTTCTAAACGATAATGCGAACGAACCCATCGGATGGCTCGTTTACCATCTAGTAGTGAGACATCGGAATGGTATTTCTCACCCAGTCGATAACGCAGCACATAGGCATCAATTCCCTGTCGGTTCAACCATCGACCCACCTGAAGGCCTTCGTGATCGGAAGCCAGAATGCGGTAGCCCCCTCCGGGAGCAATGACCACAGCACACTGTGCCGGTTTCTCTCCGGCAGGCATCACCGTAATGCGAGGGATATCAATCGCGTCGGTGCCGCGAGCTTGCGGCGCGGCGTCCGGCCAAAGAGGATAGTTCTGCTCATTGATCGTCATTCAGTCGTCCAACAGAGAAAAGCTTTTGTCATCATGGAATGGCTGCAACAGTCTCAGATCGCACATGCCGTTTCCCAGTGGTTGCCCGAGGCACGTTACGGTGCGGTCTATCATAGCTCATACCATCAACACGTCCATCGGTGAAGCGGGCACGGGCCCGGCGTATCACATCCGCCGTGATCGGAGGCGAGGTCTATCGGCTCAGAGAGAGCGTGAACAACCGTTACGGATGGGTGAAAGTGTCGGCACGCGATTCTGTTACCATCGAGGTCCGCATCAATACAACCAACTGGAGAGCCCCAACATGCTGAAGTCAGTACCACTTGGACCTAGCGGTCTCCGCGTCTCTGAACTCTGCCTAGGGACCATGAACTTCGGCCAGCCAGGTCGGGGTCACCAGGGGGATTGGACGCTCTCGATTGACGAAGCAAGACCGATCTTTCAGGCGGCCATCGAAGCCGGGCTGAATTACTTTGACTGCGCGAATGTCTACGGACTCGGCTCTTGTGAGGAAGTCGTTGGTGAACTCCTACGCGAGTTATTGCCGCGCGATCAGTATGTTGTTACAACCAAGGTTGCCATGCCGATGGGTCAGGGCACCAACCAGGTTGGCCTGTCGCGGAAACACATCATGGAGTCGGTTGATAAGTCTCTCGCTCGTATGGGGCTTGATTATGTCGATCAACTTGTCATTCACCGCCATCCGCATGGTATTCCGGGTCATGTCGCGACCCCCATCGAGGAGTCTCTGGAAGCACTAAACGACGTTATTAAGGCGGGCAAAGTTCTCTACCTTGGCGCATCTTCTATGTTTGCCTGGCAGTTCGCAGAGCTTCAAATGACCGCACTGCAGCATGGGTTTACAAGGTTCATCTCGATGCAAAACCACTACAACCTGATTTACCGCGAAGAAGAGCGGGAGATGAATCCGTACTGCGTGTCGACAGATGTTTCCCTGACACCGTGGTCACCTCTCGCTCGAGGCATTCTCGCCGGGGCATACCAGGGCGGTTTCGAAGGTGGATCGACCGCACGCTCACAGGGCCGCGATCGAATCCGCACTGAAGGGCTGTATCGGGGGGAAAGGGATTTCGACATCGCTGGACGAGTGGTTGAAATCGCCGGTAAGCATCACTGCAAACCCGCACAGATCAGTCTTGCATGGCTGCTAAGCAAACCCGGCGTCGCGGCCCCAGTGGTTGGTGTCTCTAAACTCAATCAACTCGAAGACCTGATTGGTGCGACTGCGATTGAGCTTACCGAAGAAGACATCGGCTACCTCGAAGAGCTGTACCAGCCCCTTGAGAACCTACTCTCTATCGGGGCCTCCTAATCAGCGCGTCAATGGAGGTCCCGTTGTTCTAACGAGTGGTGCCCATCACGTACAGCCACAGATGGTCTTTCATTTTCTAGCGTAACCTTCTAGTGGAGATCCAGTGATTCAAGGTTTGAGACCAGCTGCTCTCCTGCCGTACGCGGGCTGACCGACTTATCGATCATGCGAACGACGCCATCGATATCGATGTAATAAGTCCAACGTTGGGCGAAACCCCAGGTCGCGAGCACACCGTAGGCTTTGCACATCTCCTTGCTGGGATCCGAAAGTATCGGGAAGCTCGCATCGTTCTTCTCTGCAAAAGACCTGTTGTCTTCAGGTTTGTCGGTGCTCGCCATAAAATAGGCGACGTCATATTTTCTAATTTCCTGATCGCTGTCACGCAGCGCCTTGCATTCTATCGTTCAGCCACCGGTATGGGCTTTCGGAAAAAACGCGATGACAACCGGTTGCTTCCCGCGAAACTGTGACAGCGTGTAGTATTTTCCATCCGAACCGACCAGCTTAAAATCTGGCGCTTGATTTCCGATGCCTAGAGCGTGGGCAGTGCCTGGCAGCAGGATTGCCGCAGCAATCGCGAGAGAGCCCCTTATTACTTTCGTCAGGCCGTTGGCTAGCGTTTTCATCTCGTGAAACCTCCTGTTTTTCAGGTTGCCGAATGACCTTAGTACGTCCGGCTAGGATTCACCAGGTATTTCTGACCTGTTGCCTGCAAACCAAAGACGCTGATGGCTTCTACCGTCAACATCTCCCCGAGTGACACTTCCTTCACATAGCTACTGGCGAATGTCGTATCGATTTCATCTGCGACTCGCTTACGAAGCTTGTCCGCTTCGTCTCTTCCTATTTTCTGGAGGAATGGCGTCAGGAGCCAGCCGCCCAACCCCCAATACATGCCGTAGTTTCTTGTCAGTGTCGTCACGTTTCGATCAAGACCACCGTAGATATACACCTGCTTATGCGTCGTCGATCCGTATCGATCGAATCCCTGTGCTCGTCGAGCCTGAGCTGCCTCCATGCATGACAAAATCTGGCTCGCAAGTTCACCCCCTCCCGTTGCATCAAAGCCCAACGTCGCGCCCGTTTCTGCGAGCGCATCCGTCAGCCGATCCATGAAATCGTCGTCGCTTGAGTTACAAACATGTGTTACTCCCAGCGCCTTCAGTAATGCTACTTGTTCGGGCTTTCGGACAATGTTCACCAGTTCGACGCCATCGTCCTGACAGATCTTGACCAACATCTGTCCAAGGTTTGAAGCAGCTGCCGTATGAATGAGCGCAGAGTGTCCCTCCATCCTCATGGTCTCGACCATGCCTAAAGCTGTCAGTGGATTCACGAAGCACGAGGCCGCCTGTGCAGGCGTCGTTCCTTCGTTCAAGACGAGGCAATGTTTCGCGGGAGCGACACGGTACTGCGAATACATCGCGCCTCCAAGAATCGCCACTGTTCGTCCGATCAGAGCCTGGGCTTCTGGTGCACTACCCGCAGCCACGACAACACCAGCGCCTTCATTACCAGGCAATAGCGCCTGATCGACACGTCCTGCAACTGTTCGCATGAGCTTCTCCGGAACATCAGCAACAATAGCTGGCCTGCCATCGACTGATTCTTCGCGTGCCGTCGTTATATCCGCAGGACCAAACAACATACCAAGATCAGACGGGTTGATAGGTGAACCAGCCACCTCGATCAGTACATCTTTTTCGCCAGGTTGCGGTGTCGCTACCTCCGAGAGCGACAACTGCAATGTTCCATTGCTACGCACGTTGGAATGAAGCTGTAGTGACTGGTCCGGGATTGCCATGATGTTCTCCTTTAGGGAAGCACGTTCGTAGCGCGCAACATATCAGAAGTCCTGTCAGGCCGCGACGTAACCTGGTTCGCTCAACACTAGAAACTGCACGCAGAAGTGCGCCATTCAGATCAGGTCCGGTCGGCGCGAAACATAATCTGCATTTTTCGCTGTCGTACAGGTCGACGGCGCAACCGTCTACCAAGATTCTTGAGATGCAGGTGGAAGTGTCGCCGCCCATACTCCGACCAGTACTTTGAGGGAAAGACATGCTCAACGCAGTTGGGAACAACACCGTCAAAATGACCCGAGTTGTAGGTTCTAAGATGCTCAGGATTTAGCGGCGATTCCTGGTATGGGACCGTGATGAACAAGTGTTTAGCGGTGCGCTCCCACAAAACTCTAGCCACGCTGAGATCATCGTCCAAATGTTCCAGTACGTTCGAACAGATGATGACATCTGCATCAGAGAGCATTGTATGGTCTCCCGCTTCAAACTGCGCGAGATCTCCATAGTATAAGCGCGCATGTTCAATCGCCGTCTCGCTGATATCGATGCCCAACAGTATAGCCTGTGGAAAGGCGTCTCTCAGCACCGCCATGCCGCTGCCAGGACCACAACCAAAATCAACGATCTGTCCTGCAAAACCTCCAGGCAGACCGTAGTAGGGCAATTGGGCGTTCACAAACGCCATCGTCTGAATTTCACCCCCTCGAGATTGCCAGTCTCCAGAAGAGAATCGTGCATCCCAATAACCTTTGGAGTTGAGCTCCATCACGTATTCCGTAGCGCAAAAGTGCATAGTGTACGACATACACTTCTCGGATCGCCTTCTGTGTACCCCGCCCGAAATTCTCCTGTCACGGCAACGCTCGGACTCGATAGGCTATGACGGCTAAGCTCGGAAACTACCGGTTCCGGTTGTGATAGATTGCGCGACATGAACAACATCGATTCCCTCAAAACCACGTTACAACACCAGGTCGCCGAACGAGCTGACGACATCGAGGAGAAACGTCGGATACCGCCTGACCTCGCAGCCACTCTCAAGAGCGCCCAAGCTTTCTCCTTGCTACTACCCAGGACATTGGGAGGCGCCCAAATGGCGCTTCCTGAGTACATCAGGCTCATACAGCGAATGGGAGAAGCAGACGGTAGTACTGCGTGGGTAATGAACCAAGGATCAGTGCTCTCGACTTTTTCTCATCAGCTCCCGCTATGTGTTGCCAGATCGATCTGGACGCATCCAACAGTGACTGTCGCGAATGGGCCACCCGTGGGTAGCACTGCAGTCCCCGTAGAAGGGGGAGTTTCAATCTCAGGGCGTTGGGTATTTAGTAGTGGAATCACCCACGCCGACTGGTTGATCGCGGCATGCACCGTGCATGAGAACAGCGGCAAACGTGGAATTCTTGCATTCGTTCCCAAGGATCAGGTTACGATAGATGATACCTGGGACGTGGCGGGCCTCGTCGGAACTGCAAGCTACTCATTCGCAGCCCAGGATCTCTTCATCGAGTCCGCCTACGCGCTTTCACCTCACACGATCACCGATGCACCGCTGCTGTACCACTTTCCTACGAACCTGATGTTTGCCTGCGGTTTCGCATCCGTGGCGCTTGGGGTATCGCGAGCTGCCATGAATTTCGCGGTTGAACGATCTGCAGCTAAGGTAAAGCGTTTCCAGAACAAAACGTTGTCCGAAGACCCCCTGGTGCAGTCCGAACTCGGACAGTGTCTCGCTGAGTGGCAGGCCATTGAAGCCATGCTTCACAGCGCCGTCGATGAAACATGGGCGAGCGTGGACGGGCAAACCCAGCCTCAACTGTCAGAACAGCAACGCTTCAGGCTTCGTGTTGCGGCAACTCACACCATCAGACGATCCCGTGACATTACTGATCGACTTTACAACCTCTGCAGTACCGACAGCATCTACCGGAGCAATGACATCCAGCGTAGATTCCAGGACATACACGTGATCAGCCAACACCTCCAGGGGCGATCCGAGAACTATCAAACTGTCGCGCAGTACCTGATGGGCCTACCATATGATCGGGGCATGATTAGTTAGCCCAGGACCCTGTATCCGCGCCCTTTCATGCAGCGATGCAACACTCGCTTCTTTCGCTTTTCAGCAGATGCTGCGCCTTCCCCTGCGCCACCCACTGCTGCCGCACCGCCAATCCTCTCTGCGGTATCACTGTCCCCAATCGCCGCACCTATCAATACGCCGACTGCTGAACCGATCGCAGCTTCTTTCGTTGCAGATTCTGCCACATTGACTTGATTGGCATATCCCCGACAGTCAGCGAGATCCTGGCGGAACTTTCGTTCATCAACGCCACGCATATCGATGATGGGATCGTGGGCGCACCCTGCCATCATGAATATTCCCATCAAAAAAATCGCTGCCTTTCTCATGTTCTATCCTCTGTGCATGAATCGTATTTAGGTCAGCATTGAAAGCAGTGTGCCTGGCTTCGCCTGAACCACCCCTGAACACCTTTTGACGTTCTGCCGAAACGGCTATTCTTTCTAAAATGGAATAGATTACTATCCGAATATTCTATTAACTTCTACAATTAGTGTTGCTACCTTTCGCGCCCTTGTGACTAGAACCATCCAACCAACCTGATAGAGGACCGATATGTCAGCAAACCCAAAGATCATCACGACCTCCCCCTATCTTCAGGAAGTAGAGCGATTCGCCACCCTGCGCGGGTCAAAGTCGGACGCGTGGAATGGCATCAATGCCGAGTCCGCGGCTCGTATGGCACTTCAGAACCGCTTCAAGACAGGTCTGGACATCGCACGCTATACCGCTGAAATCATGCGGAAGGATATGGCTGATTACGACGCCAATCCCGCCGACTACACCCAATCGCTGGGCTGCTGGCACGGATTCACCGCGCAGCAACTCGCCATGGCCGTCAAGCGCCACCGCGGCACCATGGACAAGTCCTACATCTATTTGAGCGGCTGGATGGTCGCGGCCCTTCGTAGTGAGTTCGGACCCCTGCCGGACCAGAGCATGCACGAAAAAACCAGCGTGCCTAACCTAATTGGTGAGATTTACACGTTTCTCAAACAGGCTGATGCCGTCGAACTCGAGCGGCTTTTTGAACAGTTGGATGATGTGAGAGAAAACGGTGGCAACGAGAATGCCGTGATTGATCAAATCGACGCTTTCGAGACCCACGTCGTACCAATCATCGCAGACATCGACGCAGGTTTCGGTAACGAGGAAGCAACTTACCTGCTTTCCAAGAAAATGATCGAAGCAGGTGCCTGTGCCATCCAGATCGAGAACCAGGTCTCTGAAGTGAAACAGTGTGGTCACCAGGCCGGAAAGGTGACTGTCCCCCACGAGGACTTCATCTCAAAGATCAATGCCATCCGTTACGCGTTTCTGGAACTGGGTGTCGACGATGGCGTTATCGTTGCCCGGACAGACTCGCTAGGTGCAGGATTGACCCAGAAAGTCCCTGTCTCTCGCGAAGCTGGTGACCTCGCAAGTCAGTACAACGACTTTCTTGCCACCGAGGAGATCCATGATCTCAATGAACTGAAGGAAAACGACATCACGATTCATCAAGGCGGCAAGCTGGTGAAACCAGTTCGCTTGGACAACGGTCTGTACTCTTTCCGAGAAGGTACTGGTATTGATCGCGTAATTCTAGACTGTGTTACAAGCCTGCGACACGGCGCCGATCTGCTGTGGATCGAAACAGAACGACCCAATGTGGCTCAAATTGCTGAGATGGTCGACGCCATCCGCAAGCAGATCCCTGACGCCAAATTGGTCTACAACAACTCCCCATCCTTCAACTGGACGCTGAAATTCCGCCAGCAGGTATATGAGGACATGAAAAAAGCTGGCAAAGATATCTCCGGTTACCCTGATCCCGAAACCGACGAGAAAGCACTCATGGATGTCTCTCTCGATGGTTCTGAACTGGCAGTCGAGGCCGATCGTTTAATTCAGAACTTTCAGCGAGATGCATCAGCCCATGCAGGGATCTTCCATCATCTGATCACATTACCGACATATCACGAGACAGCATTGGGTGTGGACACTTTAAGTGAAGGTTACTTTGGTGACATGGGCATGCTGGCTTACGTCCGGGGCGTCCAGAGACAGGAAATCCGACGTGAAATGTCTGTGGTCAAACACCAGGAGATGGCAGGCACAACACTTGGCGATCATCACAAAGAGTACTTTGCGGGTGAAAATGCGCTTCTGGCGGGTGGTAATGACAACACCATGAATCAGTTCTAGAGAACACTCGTGACCACATTCAAAAAGGGGCCGTTAAGGCCCCTTTTTTGTCTGCCGCATGGATGGAGCCCCTCAGTCCCCCAAAATTTCTGCCGATGTTTCCTGTAGATGCTTCTTCGTTGATGCCGCAACGCTCAGGACGGCGGTGCTAAAAATCCACACTGGCCCATAATAAGTGCGATGAGGGCAAGGTGATGTATCGCGTGGCTGCGAAGGAAGCTGAGTGCAAAACGTAAGCTGGAGCGCATCGAGCCCTTCAATAACGGTCAGGGTATTCTGCAACGCCTAAAGGTTGCCCTGAATTTCCGGATCGTTGCTAGCGTCGAATTCCAAATCTCCCCCGCAGACTCTTTATTCTGTTCCGTTGTCCATCAAAATGAGCGGATCTCAAACTGTTGTAACTTCGCTTCCATCATCTTGGACTGGGACCGGCACCTCGGGTTCATAAAGCGTTCCGGCCGTCGAAGTATACAATCAAGGTCAACATGGCTATCAGAGCGCATTGTGGCCAGGAACGTGACGCCACGTTTAAATTCGATCGGAGTCTACAACAAACTATCGGTGAAACAATGTGGCGTACTGAGAGGTCTGACCATCGAAAGGTCTTTTGAAAACGAGCAGTTTGAGCAAGTATCAGCCCGGAGAAAATTGTAGTTTCGGCTGCAATCCAACTCCTAGACCGCGTTGAAATACGCAAAGGGCTATTGGCGCTAAAGAATCGCGAGATAATAGCAGCATGAAACATCACGAATTCTGGCACCCTCGATTGTTCGAGGCACCGTATTACCTCTATCTCGGTTGGCAATGTCTGCGTCACCGTATCGGCATCAGAGGCCTCGCAAGAGCCAACTATGCGCTTGACCACGGCGAGATCGGTATCGGATCGAAGGTGGAGACCCAGTTTGCATTCGATCAAGCTCGTTTTCTGCCTACTGCGTTGCTACATAAGGAAGACTCAACAGAAGCCAAGCTCACAAAAGCGGGAGATTTTGCGAATGAACATGGTTATCCCCTCATTCTGAAGCCTGATACGGGCTGTGTGGGCAAGGGTATCGCACGTTGCGACAACGACCGGGAGCTCGCCGCGACCTTACCCGCCTATCGCGGTGCCGTCATCGTGCAGGCGTTTAATGACTACCCCGTCGAATACGGCGTTTTCTATCTAAGGGAAAACGGCGTTAGTGAGATTTCCGGCATGAACCGGAAGCACTTCCCGCAAGTGACAGGGGATGGTGTGCAAACAATAGGCCAGCTCGCCAAAAAACATCCAAGAAGAACAGATCACTGGAATCTGTTTCTACAATACCTCGACCTCAACGCGGTCCCCAGCATTGATGAAGTAGTGGTGTTGTCTTTCGTTGGGTCTCACACCATGGGCTGTAAGTTTACCAACGATACAACAAAGGTGACGTCCGAACTCGCATCGTCTATCTTCTCGATCTGTGATCCCCAACCCGGGTTCAATTTTGGCAGGCTCGACGTAAAGGCTCCGTCCAAAGAGGCGCTGCTCGCAGGAGATTTTGTAGTCATTGAGGTTAACGGTGTCGCCTCCCTACCAACACACATTTTCGATCCGGGCTTGTCACTGCGCGAGTCCTACAGCATCTTTCTGTATCACGCGCGCAAACTCGCGGCGATCGCAGCTGAGCATCGACATGAACCGATGGTACTCGCTTCACTCAAGGAGATTATCCGTCGCGTCTCGGAAAACCAGGAGGCACTGAACAGCGCTCATCAACGCATTATCGGGCGCAACTGAACCTTAACGTGCGGTCACGAGGACCGTATTTTCCGCCAGCATCTCGCTGGCATCCACATAAATACAGAGAAACGTCGAATTGAAAACGGGATCGACGATCGCCGCATCACTGACGCGAGCACCCAACTTCAGGTAACCACGCAACAACGTGGGGACCTCTCTAGCTGCGGATTCAAAGTCAACGTCATCCGCTTTGATGTCGTCTATACGGACGTGATCAACAACAGGCCGAGGCCGAACACTCTCGGGTGCCACGTTGTTGTGATAGAGATAACTCAGGACATCAATGTGGTCGTCTACATCCGTCCCAGGAAACGAAGCACAGCCCACCATCACTTCGATTCGGTTATCCACGATAAATTGCATCGCATACTTCCAGATTAGCATCAGAATGGCTCCCTGACGTGCACCGTCAGCGATACAGAATCTTCCCAACTCGAGAATGCTGCTGTAGTGACCTCGGAGACCCGAAAGGTCAAAAGCCCGTTCCGAATAGAAACGTTGATCTTGCGCAAGGCGAAAATTGCTGACCAGCCGCAGAGTGCCCATGACAGTCGAGTGGTCAACTCGGGTATCCATCACGACAATGTGGTGGCCCACCGGGTCCCATTCATCAATGTCCGCTTGACGACGCACCTTGCTCAGATCGGGACGCCCGCCCTTTTCGGCATACATCACCCGATATCGCAGCTTCTGTGCCTCGTAAACCTCATCTGCAGTATCTGCCAGCCTCGCCTCATACCGACCTGCCCTGATGGGCGCGGGAATAATGAAAGCCTGCTGGTTTGCAGTTTCTTCACTCATTAAACGATCCAATCATCGAGGCATCGACTGATGCGCAGGTCTCGTTGGGTTGGTGCCAGCCTTATGAAGGCTCGGGCGAAGGGCTATTGTCACACGGTTGTCGTTCTAACAACATCTGAGCCGTCTCATTGTATATGACACGAATGGTTACGATTTCGTTACAGTCGTAGCCTCAATGTGATGCGAGCAGTCGTCGGAGGTTTAGCAAGTAGAATAGTGAATACACACTACCAATTAGGAAGCCTGGAAGGATTGTCATCAGTATCCGAGGGGTACCCGCCGCCCAGTTGATACTGAAGGCTGTCACAAACAGGACTGCCATCGTCAGCAAAAGTGTCAGGATCCAAGCCAGCATTCGGATGGCCGTACCTTGCAACCGGCCATAGACGAACTCCATCAGATAAGCGGACGACAGGGTCAGCAGAAAGCTGTAACCCCCTTGAACGATACCTGAACGCCATCCCACCGCCGGTCCGCCATGGTTCACATTGACGAAATACGCCCAGGTGCCGTAGGCAATAAAACCCAGAACCGCGCTGACCAGGGCACGGGTACTAGACCCGCTTGAGAATCGATTCCAGTCCATCTCGGACAAATTGTTCACAGTGCGCAGCACAGCTCTTTCTATCTGGGAAATCACTCAGCCGAACCGGGTTGTGACAGATGATATAAACATCAGACCTGAGTAACCCCAACGCCGCAAAAAAATGCGATGCAAAGGGCATTGGTAGATACCAAGCATAGCGATCGCGTTCTGCCTGGGTCATGGGCTGACGTTGGTAGTCGGCATAAACCAAGGTAACAGGCTGGATTTGTCCGTCTCCAATCGCCGAAAACAGGCTGCTGCGAAACGGCTCTACTCGATCCCCAGTGGTACTGGTCCCTTCAGGAAATAAAATCAGATTGGAGCGTTGAGCCAGGTGTTCTTTCATCACCCCAATCTGATCAGCCGCTCGACGTGTGTTGCGTTCAAAAAACAACGTGTTCTGGTACTTCGCAAGGCTGCCAAACACGGGCCAGCCGGCAACCTCCGCTTTTGCGATGAACGATGCGGGCACCTTCGCGCCTAGGACAAACACATCGAGGTAAGACACATGATTGCTAACGTAGAGCACGGGCCCGTCGGTGGCCAACTCACCCCGGACATGAATCCGTATCCCAAACAACCACGCAACGCCGCCATGAAACAGCATGAGCAGACGTGGAATGTGACGCTTTACTGTCACAACAACCACATAGAAGAAGAAAACCATGACAATGATCCAGAGCACAAGCAAAACTGCACTAACGACCGAAAGGACCTTGGAGGGCTGCGCACGAGTTACCGCTAATCGCTGCGCGATCGCCTCGGCATCACCAACAAAGGACATCAGTGCTGACTGCCAAAGTGATGTCTGCCGAACCACAGGGCTGATGCGAGCCCTGTAAATACCGCCGCATGAATGAGGCCAGGCACCCAACCTGCTCCACGCGGGTCGGTTCCCGAGAACACCAACATCCCGATCGCCACCTGCATCGTATAAAGCGCCGCCCAGGGAGTCATCCATGCACGCATATGATAAAAACCCCAGGCCCCCGCCGCATAAATCGCCCAGTGCAATGGTTCGGTGGCCTTGGCATACCAGCCATGCAGAACAAAGCCAAACCAGACTTCCTCATCCTGCTCAACCGGTTTGACAAACATGTCAAACGGCATATAGATGAAAGTCATATAGAAACAAAATAGCATGACTCCGGTCATCCAGACCGGACGTGGGCGCCAAAGTTGTCGCCATATGGTATCGAGCCGCGAAGCTTCATCTGTCAAAAAGATTCTCCGGTATGCATGAGGCTGTGTTTATAGAACCAGCCTTAGTGAGTCGGTTGTTCATATTGGAAATAGGCATCCCAACAGCGGCCCAGAATCCCGTGCCTTGTCGATGTCACACACCTTGATAAGGCCATCCCTGTCGATCTCCACCAGCGACAGCTGCCTTAACCACAGGAATAGGTCGGCTAACATTGCCTCCTTGCACTCTTCCTCCTTGTCGTCATCAATCAGACGGTGACAGACACCCGCATTATTATCCAGGTTCTCGGAGTAGAGATTCTCAGTCAGCGTCTGCATGAAAACGACCGTGCGTTGCCCGAAGTTTATGAATTGTCAGTAAAAAACTACCACGGGACCACCGCGCCCAGAAGGAGAGCAATCAATGCCGCTTCATAAATCGGAGCCGATTCCGTCACCAGTTCGAGCCAAAATCCTAGAGTTGCACCTTGCCAGAGAAGAGATCTCGTAGTTTGGTGTTCAACACAATGCCACCTCCGACGACTGCAGGGACGCCGATCAATAGCTTGTCGACAAGGCTCATACTGACCAGTGTAGTGGGAAACAGCATCTCAATATCGTACTTCGGGAAACTCCTGAACATATTCAGGATCGTCGTATCCGGTTCCTAGAAGGTTCGCCGAGCGATGATGGTCTCGCTGTACTTTATAAACAAGACAACTCAATCTTAGTTGCCGAACCGCACTGACTTTTTGCGCAAGCTAAACCACGAAGCGACCGTCTCTTTCCGTTTATAGCTGGCCTTATCCAGAGTTCGTGCCAATTGTGCCTCATAGTCGTCACCGGTGTCCGAGGGGAATACACCAACCTTGCGAGCGTCGTGGACCGGATTCAGTGATGCGTAATTATTTTTCAGTGCTTCCAGGGATGCGTGGTACTTGAAACCGAAAAGGCTCTGTAGCAACTGACAGAAACGGCGAAAAGCATGTTGTTCAGACCTATTTGGAGCTTCCGGAAACCCGCACATCTCTAAGGTGTCGCGTTTGCGGAAACGAATAAACCGGTCTCAAGGTCTGGTCCGCGACCGTTCCATGGTGCAAAAGAGACTTTGGGAGAAGTCTATGAATTATTTCAGGCCACCTTCCTCACGGCAACGAGCCCACAATCCAATTTAGGGTACCATCGTCGCACCACAGCACAACAGACAGGCGGGACAAATGACCGAGCTTCATGAACCACGTGTCAACCCAGACGGTAGCTACAACACGTTCATCATCAAAAAAGAGGGAGCGATCGATGTCGTTACCCTGAATAGACCGGAAGCTCTGAATGCTTTGTCACGGGAGATGATGCTTGAGCTACAGCATTACTTTGGAAAACTGTATACCGACTACACGGTCCGGGTTGTTGTCCTGACCGGCGCAGGCAGAGGATTCTGTTCTGGACTGGACCTGAAAGAGGATCGTTCAGATGAACCCGGTGGCGTTGTTGGTGGGATGCAGACCCAACGGAGGGTGAGTGAAATCATGCTGCGGATGAGACGAGCCCCTCAACCGATTATCTCGCTGATCAACGGACCTGCAAGTGGCGGTGGTTTTGGGTTGGCACTCGCATCCGATATCAGAATCGCGACACCTTCCGTGCGAATGAATGCTGCCTTCATTCGTATTGGACTTTCAGCGTGTGACGTGGGCGTCAGCTATTTCTTGCCTCGGTTGGTCGGCAGTTCTCTCGCGAGTGAACTGCTATTGACCGGCAATTACATTGACGCTGATCGTGCCCTGATGTCGGGTCTCGTCTCCAGCGTCGTCGAAGTGGATCACCTAATGGACAAGGGGCTCCAGATGGCCAAGGACATCCTCCGTAATTCGCCCATCGGAGTCCGCCTGACGAAAGACTGCCTGAACATGAGCATTGACGCCCCCAGTCTCGATGCCGTCATCGCAATGGAAGATCGCCAGCAGATCCTAATCTCAACGACAGGCGATATGCGAGAAGGTGTGAGTGCGTTTCTCGAAAAACGTGAAGCACACTACCAGGACGACTAGGTCGCACGATCCTTCTACGCAATAAATAAGGCCCGCTCTCCGAGGGCCCTATTTTACAGTTCAGAGATCAGGACTGACTTGTATCGATGAAACTTCGCAAATGCTCAGACCGCGCAGGATGGCGTAGTTTACGCAACGCCTTCGCCTCAATCTGACGAATACGCTCTCGGGTTACTGAGAACTGACGGCCCACCTCTTCCAGAGTGTGGTCGGTATTCATATCGATACCAAAACGCATGCGCAACACCTTTGCCTCACGTTCGGTCAATGCCGTAAGTACATGATTGGTGGTCTCACGCAACCCCTCATCGGTGGCCTGTTCCATCGGCGACTCAACTGTCGTGTCACTGACCAGATTCCACATTGTAGAATCGTCATCGTCACCCACTGGCGTCTCAAGTGAGATGGGCTGTTTGGCGACATCCATCGCCTTCAGAACCTTATCCTCAGGTAGATCCATCTTCTTGCTTAACTCTTCAATCTTCGGGGATCGGCCCAGTTCCTGAATAAGCTGCCTAGTCACTCGGTTGAGTTTATTGACCGTCTCCATCATGTGAACCGGAACGCGGATCGTCCGGGCCAAATCTGAAATGGAACGGGTAATCGCCTGACGAATCCACCAGGTCGCATACGTTGAGAATTTGAAGCCACGACGATACTCAAACTTGTCGACCGCCTTCATCAACCCGATGTTGCCTTCCTGGATCAGGTCAAGGAAATGTAGACCTCGATTGGTGTACTTCTTCGCGATCGAAATCACCAAGCGCAGATTGGCTTCAATCATCTCGCGCTTCGCTGCGCGGGTCTTGCCCACCGCAACAAACAGACGTCGATTGATATCTTTGATCTCTGCGACCGTGAGGCCGGTTCGATCAACAATTCTACGGATCGTTTTGATCCCATGAAAGATCGACACCCGGTATCGTCGCAACTGGTCCGCATATTCCGCATCAGATGCAATTAGTACCTCCAGCCAATCGGTGTCTGTTTCATGACCAACAAAATGTTTGATTAGATCATCTCGAGGCATCTTGGCCTTTGAGACACATAGATTGCGAATTTGCTTCTCCTGTTCGCGAATGCTGTTGATGTCATCTTTAACCAGATCCAGAATCGGGTCCATGACCGCAGGCACCAGTTTTAACGAAGAGAAAACCTCTGCCAGGCTGGCAAACAGTTTTTCTGCCTGCTTGCTGCCACGACCATGTTTGTTGATCGCTCGGCCGAGTTTGCCGTGGTAGGAGCGAATGTCCTTAAATCTCTTGTGACCCAACACCTCATCAAGTGCCTTATTGGGTTCGTCTGCTTCACTCGCCTGGTAATTGCCACTAGATTTCGCTTTCGCAATTTGCGACATGTCCGGAATAGAATCCTCCGGATCAAGGAACCCGCTGATGATCGCAGTCAGTTCAGATTCATCCTCAATGACCTGATCGTACTCACCCAGTACATGCTCTACGACGCCTGGGTAACGCGCGAGAATGGACATGTTCTCGCGAATGCCATCCTCTATCTTCTTCGCGATGACAATTTCGCCCTCGCGAGTCAATAAGGGGACCGTTCCCATTTCGCGCATATACATCCGAACCGGATCCATAGTCTTCCCGACTACCGAGTCGATAGAAGAGAGCGCAGAACTGTCGACACTGTCCTCATCGGTCGTGCCGTCTGCCTTCAACGCATCAATATTCGGCGCCTGTTCGTATATCCGAATGTCCATCTCTTCGAACATCTGAACAATCGTTTCGAACTCGTCGGATTCGGTAGTACTGTTTTCGAGGTTCTCCGTCAGCTGATCGTAAGTTAGATAGCCCTGCTGACGCCCCTTTTCAATCAAGAGACGTACCTGAGACTGGCGTGAGTTGGCACCTTCTTCATCTCCCGATTCTTCTTCAATGAGTTCCTCGCTTTGAGAAAGCACATCCAACGCATCAAGATCCTCGGGCGCGTTGTCCAGGGACTCGTCTTGCAGGATCGAATCAAAATCACCTTCTCGATTGTGGCTGTTCATACGCGGGCTCCGGCAAATAAATAGACATTCATCCAATGATGATCGTGCAGATGGTCAACTCTCTTAACGAACGTGATCGTTTCTACCCTTTGTATCGGGTCAAAAATTTAAAAATAAAGACCCGCCCCCCTAATGTCTTCGCGAAAATAACGCAAGGCGCAATCTGAGCAGCGGGTTTCGGACTTCGACGTGGTGATCAAACTTTCGGTTAACACCGCCCGTTTGATTCGACACGACTGTTTGTCGTGTTCCGTTACAAAAAGACTTCGCAAGATGCACCTCTTAAAGAAATCCTGTTGAAGACACAGAACAAAGACGCTCGCCGCAATAGGCCCCTGAGAAAGGATGACAGGCGCTTGGCACCTTTTTCTGTACAGAAGGCCAAAACGCTTTTCATAATGTCGTGGACGTTCAGTGCGCTCCTTACATGGCCTCCTTCCTAACTATAGGTATCAGCTCTCTGATTGTCCATAACTCATTGAATAAATTGCATTTCCGTTTGAACCGCAAGATCGACCGTTCAACTGAAATCGGCATCATATTCAGCGCTCAACGTGCATTCACGAGGCGAATCCTCTCACCCTTAGTGAAAAGCGAAGAGGAAACTCCCGGAATCCCCCTGAATTCAGAACCTTGCATCAGAATCTTCGAAGTCAACACTTCAGGTGCCGAGAAACCTCCACTTTTGTTCCCTTCAGTTGCCCAATTGATAAGGTTAATATTGCCCACCTCGCTAGCCGTAGCTGTACGGATACACAGTATTCTTCTGACAGGATGGATATCGGCCTACAGCTAGGCTAGCTGAGACCAATCCCACCCCACGCCATCGCCGTGACGCAGCCCATTATAATATCTCCACCAGGCCATCTGAGACTGGTTACGGCTTCTCGTTACTCATGACGATGGTGCCGCTCGCCGCGAACATGCCACCGACGCCGTGAGCGACCGAAATCTTCGCTCCCTCAATCTGGGCCGCTGCCGTTCCACGGAGCTGACGAACCGATTCCTGCAGTGCGTACATGCCATACATTCCTGAGTGCATATACGACAAACCACCGCCATTAGTGTTGACCGGCAGCTTGCCACCGATGGCAGTATGACGCTCCCCAATGAATGCACCTGCTTCACCCCGCTCACAAAACCCAAGATCTTCCAATCCATAGATCGGCAGATGAGCAAATGCGTCATAGATCATAAGGTGGTCGACATCCGAGTGATGAACTCCTGACTCCGCGAACGCTTTGCGAGAGGCCACTCTAAACGCGCGAGACGAAGTAAAGTCATCCATCTGACTGACCATCGGCGTCTCAACACTCTCGCCCGTTCCCAGCAGATAGACTGGCTTAGTCGGGAAATCTGCTGCACGCTCCGCAGACGTCAAAATCAGCGCACCACCGCCGTCTGTCACCAGACAACACATTAGTTTGGTAAACGGGTACGCGATCATTCGTTCATTCAGCACGTCATCGACCGTCAGTGGTTCTTTATATGAAGAACGCGGATTAAGCGCAGCCCACTCGCGCTGAATAACCGCGATCAAAGCAAGTTGCTCAACGGTTAAACCAAAATCTTTCATATAGCGCAGGACGGGTATGGTGAACATGGAGGGAGGTCCCATCGGTCCGTATGGCGACTCAAACTGTGCCGCCAGTGACGCACTACCGCCGCCGAATCCGCCACGACCAACGCCCGACCGACCACTTTCACCATGCGTGATCAGGACCGTCGAACATAAACCCTCTGCGATAGCTGCGGCAGCATGCCGAACATGGAGCATAAAGGAGCAACCACCGACACCCGTGCCATCTACCCAGGTCGGAACAATCCCCAGGTAATGCGCCAGGTTGATTGGTGATTCACCCGCAGTGGCGATACCGTCAACGTCCACCATCTTAATACCGCAGTCATCGAGCGCATTCAGTGCCGCATCTGCATGTAGTTGCGTCTGACTCATACCCGGGATTTTTCCGAGCTCAGTAGTCTCAGCAGCGCCCACAATCGCAATGGATCCAGGTTTCATGACGCGTCTCCCACCGGTTCGAAGTAGGGTAGTGTGATGTCGTCCGTAAGACGTTCGAACGTCACCTTCAGGGGCATATCAAGCTGTAAAGCGTCGGGCGTCTGATCGCAGTTAACAATGTTGGTCATCATGCGTGGACCTTCTGCCAAAGTGACTACCGCAATTGCATAAGGTCCGTCAAAGCCAGGGTGCGGCCGATGATTGATCACATAGCTATAGAGCGTCGCATCACCGCTCGCTTCTAGAACGTCGACATTACGGGAGGAACAACTGGGACAGAAAGGACGCGGCGGAAAATAGACGTGACCGCAGTCGTTACAGGCCTGAATCAATAGCCTGCCTTCGCGAGTGCCATCCCAAAAGTGTTGGGTCTCAGGTGTCGGTCGAGGTCTGGGTATCTTGGTTCTATCTGCCATGTTCTTTAACTCCTATTCAAATTCCTAAGATGAATACATCGCGTTGAGGCCGCTAGATTAGGAGGCGTTCGATCCTATTGATCCAGTTGCCATCAGTATCGCCAAAGACAAAAAAGTGTGGGTTCAGGATGTCGTCCTTCTGGTTGTATCGAAGAACCTCCAATGAATTGTCCACCACGCATCCGCCCGCCGCTTCGACGACCGCCTGAGCGGCCGCCGTATCCCATTCACACGTTGGCGCTACGCGAGGATAAAAGTCGGCTTTTCCCTCAGCGATAAGACACAACTTAAGTGAGCTGCCCATACTCAGAAATTCAACATCATCAAACTCTTCCTGTAGACGAGTGACCATCGCGGCAAGTGCTTCGCTACCATGCCTGCGCGAACCAACAACTCCCAGAGTTCCCCGACGCAGTGAGCGTGTCCTGATCTCAGTAGCCCGATCGTCGGCGTCGACGAGATGGGCAACACGCCGCCCACTGGACACCATGCCTGTATAGGTCTGCCCTGTTACCGGAACGTGCACAACGCCCATCACTGCCATACCGTCTTGGATCAACGCAATGTTCACTGTGAACTCACCATTACGATTGATGAACTCTTTCGTACCGTCCAACGGATCAATTAGAAAGTAGGTATGCCAACTTCGTCGTTCATCGAAGGCTGGTATCTCAGATTCTTCCGAGAGAATCGGGACATCAGGCATTGAGGTCCGAAGACCCGACATTAAGATTCGATGGGATGCCAGATCTGCTTCCGTCAGTGGCGACTCATCGTTCTTGGTCGTAACACCGAAGTCGTCCCTGTCGTAAATCTCAAGAATGGCAGCACCGGCAGCGCGGGCATGATCGACCAGCGCCTGCATGAGTTCGGTGGAGACGTAAGACCTCATTCGATCTACCTGAAGATTACGAGCATCCCTACAGTAGCGGTCCATAGACCGCAAAACCAGCATGCTGCTTTGTCCGCCGATTTGGTAACATGCTTGGCCGCGTATCGTGAATGCCGGCCGCTATGGAAGCTATGCATAAAGTCAGACTGGATAAGTGGCTGTGGGCCGCTCGATTTTTTCGTACGCGCGCCAAAGCCAAGCTCGCCATCAGCGGAGGAAAAGTTCACGTGGATGGCGTAAGGGCTAAACCCAGCAAAGACGTCACCATTGGCGAGACATTACAGATCCGTCAGGGCTTCGATGAAAAAGTGGTCGTGGTCACCGGTTTATCCGAAAACCGAGGCAAGGCAACGACCGCTGCCACGCTCTATCAGGAAACAGATACAAGCATCGAAGAGAGGGAAGCTGCCGCCGAGCAACGCAAACTTGCTGGTCGCGCAGTGTCGAGTGACGGTAAACCAACCAAGAAGCAGCGTCGGCGCATCGTTCGATTCCGTGAGCAGATCGAATGAATCCGTCGGATTTCGATATCAGCGAGACCTCGTTCAACCGGGGAATCGAGCGCGAAACGCTTCGTGTCACAAACGATGGCGAGCTTGCTCTGACACCACATCCGCAGGCTCTCGGCGCGAAGCTCACCCATCCTTGTATCACAACCGACTTCTGTGAATCGCAGCTTGAACTGATCACACCCGTCTTCCAAACCATTAAAGACGTTCTTGCGGAACTGACACGGATACACCATTACGTCCACCATACTCTGGAGAACGAACTGCTTTGGCCAGCAAGCATGCCTTGCGTGCTACCTCACGAGAGTGACATTCCGCTGGCTGACTATGGCAACTCCAACGTTGCTGTACATAAGAAGACGTACCGTAGCGGACTCGGCATCCGATATGGGCGCAGCATGCAAACGATCTCCGCGGTGCACTACAATTTCTCACCGGATGACACCGTCTTTGCCCAACTAGCAGACCATGAGCAGGCAGCAGACACGAAGGGATTTCGGAGCGAACGCTATTTCGGCCTGATGAGGAATTTCAGGGAAGTATCATGGTTGCCGGTCTATCTGTTTGGGGCATCACCAGCGGTAGCATCATCGTTTGTGCTTCCGGGTAAGCACGGCCTGTCAAGCTTTGGCGACCAAACCCTTATAAAGACTCATGCAACGTCCCTTCGAAACGGCAACCTCGGGTATCAGAGCGAGACTCAAAATGGGCTGATGGATATGTGTTACAACAGTATCGACAACTACATCACGGCACTGGCCACGGGCATTAACACTCCCTTTGAGCCTTACCAACGATTCAACACAAATGCCACGAAAATCCTTCAGCTCAACGGTAGTGTCATACAATCAGAGGCTGAGTTCTACACGACAATCCGCGCAAAATGCATGCCTGATCCAGGAGAGAATTTCCTGCGCGCACTAAACCGCAAAGGGGTCGACTACGTTGAGATTCGACTGCTCGATCTAAACCCTTTCACCCCCATCGGCGTTGATGCGGATACATTACGCTTCATGGATCTTCTGTTAATTCATTGTCTCGTCAAAGATAGTCCTTCCCATCACGGGGAACGGTGCAGGGCTGTAGAGCAAAATCTCCAACATGTCGTTCAAGCAGGCAGACAGAGTATAAAGACAGCATCGCTGAGGGCGCCAGAAGGTTCGGCGTCCCTCGCATCTTGGAGTGAGCAGATCATTGACCTGCTGGCGCCCTGGGCGGAAAAACTTGGCGGGTCCTACACGACGAGTCTTGAAAACCAACGTTCGAAAATCAGGCAACCCGCGTTGACACCCAGCGCTGAAATGCTCGCCAGAATGCAATCGGGCCGAAAGAGTTTCGTGGAGTTCTCGACCGAACTTGCGCAACAACAGCATCGCAATATGCCAGCTCCTGACGAAACAACACTGGCGCAATTTAGGGACTTTACCGAAAAGTCCCTTGATATGTTGGCAGATCGTGAATCAATTCGAGAACGCCCTTTTTCAGAGTTTCTTGCTGACCTGAATGCGGAATACCACGACATACTGTCCACTCTGTCGGTACAGTCGAACTGACATTTTCCTGTCGCCGGCCTGTATATTTGAACTACCTGTGTCATGTCAGCTTAATGCACCCGGATCCAGAACTCATGACCGGTGGATTCCTCGGTGATTTCGTCAAAGGTCGATTGCGCAACCGATTTCCACCGCGCATTGCATTGGGTATACAGACACATCGTGCTATCGACGCATTCAGCGATCTACACCCCGTGTTCAGGAACAGCACCGATAGACTCAGAAGCTCGCTGGGACGCTACGCACCCATCGCGGTGGATGTTATCTATGATCATTGCCTGGCCCGTAGCTGGGACAGTTTGATTGAAGTGGATCTGCCTCAGTTTTGTAATGAAACTTATGCCGCTTGGGAAAGTCACAGATCCGCAATGCCAGAATCTGCTCGCAACATGGCCGATGCTATGGCACAACATCGGTCGTTTGAGCGGTACCATGAGGCTTCATTTATAACGCGCACATTGAAAGCGGTATCTCAGAGAGCACGGAAGCAGAATCCATTAGCGGATGCCATGCCAGCTATCCAAGAACATCTATCCGCGCTGGAAGCCGATTTCCTGGTCTTCTTTCCAGAGCTTGTGTTGTACGTCAAGGAAACTATGGCGACGCTCACCGTTGACCAGTCATCAGAAGAAAGGACACGATGATGTCAGTTCTGCTCCAACGACTACCTTCACACGGCATCACTAACGCCGTTGTCGCGTTCGGCTGTGCCGCAATGATGGGCGTTGCACTTTACATGGAACACGCGATGCTACTGGAACCTTGCCCGTTGTGTGTGATGCAGCGTGTCATGGTGATCTCTGTCGGCATAGTCTGCCTGCTCGCATTCATCCATGGCCCACGCGGACCGGGACTCCGGCTATACGGCGGTGTAGCGCTTATTTGCGCGGTTGTCGGAGGTGGGCTGTCATCCCGACAACTTTGGCTACAAAGCCTGCCCGCTGACCAAGTCCCTGCATGTGGTGCGTCTCTTGATTATCTGATGGAGGTATTTCCGTTGACGGAAGTACTAGCGATGGTCCTGTCCGGCGACGGCACATGTGCCGAAGTGAAGTGGTCATTACTCGGTATCACTATACCCGGATGGACGCTACTGGGCTTTATCGGGCTGGGATCGGTAATGACCTGGCAGATCCTTCGCCCACTGCCGAAAGCGAGCTGACAAACAGCTCAGCGTTCCTGGGCAGGCTGATGAATCCTCTGTTCGCGGTTCTCCAGACCCTCTTGAAGACCTCCAATCGTGTAAATCACTTCGTGCATGTGATCAGAGGAAACCCTTAGTCCCAGGGGCGAGGCAGCTGGTGTTCGTAGAAAATACCAAACTTCATTGGAAACTCCCGATCGGTGATTCGAATACAGACTCATTAAGGACCCGCCAGAGATGCCCGTCAAATTCGCTATAATCGCAGCGAACAGTAGCGAGGATCACTGATGACACGCCGGTTTCCAACAACACGCATGCGCCGAATGCGTGCCGATAACTTTTCCCGGCACCTGATGCGTGAACATCAATTGACGCCGAACGACCTGATCTATCCGGTCTTTGTCATTGAGGGCGAGAGGCAAACCGAAGCCATCGCCAGTATGCCCGGCATCTCAAGACAATCGGTAGATCTGCTAGCGAAAGAGGCATTGCATCTGAATGAGCTAGGGATCCCTGCCATTGCGATTTTTCCTGTGGTAGAGGAGGGCGTCAAATCACTAGACGGTGCAGAAGCGTACAATCCTAATGGTCTGGTGCAACGCTGTATTCGCGCGGTTAAGGAATCGGTCCCCTCCCTGGGGATTATCACCGATGTCGCCCTGGATCCATACACCAGCCACGGGCAGGACGGACTTATCGACGACGCCGGATACGTCATGAACGACGAGACCGTCGATGTCCTTGTGAGGCAAGCCCTGTCACATGCAGACGCGGGCGCCGATGTTGTTGCACCATCGGACATGATGGATGGTCGTATTGGCAATATCAGGGATGCGCTTGAGAACAACCAACACCGTAATACCCGTATTCTTGCCTATTCCGCCAAATACGCATCGTCGTACTACGGACCATTTAGGGATGCGGTCGGCTCGGCCACTAACCTTGCCGGTGGTGACAAGTACAGCTATCAGATGGACCCGGCGAACGGCGATGAAGCGCTACAGGAGGTTGCCATGGACCTAGAAGAGGGCGCCGACATGGTGATGATCAAACCTGGTCAGCCCTACATGGACATCATCCGACGTGTCAAAGACACGTTTGGCGTACCAACGCTCGCCTACCAGGTCAGCGGCGAATACGCGATGGCAAAAGCCGCAATTGAAAATGGCTGGCTTACCCGTGACATCATTGCCGAGTCCCTCGTTGGCTTTAAGCGTGCGGGTGCGGATGCGATTCTCAGTTATTTTGCAAAGCAAGTTGCTGAAGATCTCCTCAGATAGACTTTCATTCGTCAACCACCAACCTAATTTGTTGTCACCATCAGATCAAGCGCTTAGGATACGTAGAAATCGCAGCGTCTTTAAACAGAATAAACCGCAGGAGAAGCCCCAACAATGAGCGACATCACACATGTCACAGACGAGTCCTTTGAAATCGATGTACTGACTGCCGATCTACCCGTACTGGTCGACTACTGGGCTGAATGGTGTGGTCCCTGCAAGGTAATTGCACCCATTCTTGAAGAAATCGCAACTGAGTACCGCGACAAGATGCACGTATGCAAGATTGATATCGAAGCCAACGACGAGACGCCGCCCAAGTATGGGATACGCGGTATTCCAACGCTCATGTTGTTCAAGGACGGCAATGTCGAAGCCACCAAAGTGGGCGCCTTGTCTAAATCTCAACTTACCGCTTTTTTGGACAGCAACATCTGAAAACAACCTCGTTCATCGAAAAAACCCCTCGATTATCGAGGGGTCCGCATCGAAAAAATCGGTTGACATCCCACCCAAAAACGGCCATTTTGCACATCCGACGGCGACACAATCTGCTGTTTCGGGATCATCTCAAGCGTTCTTTCTGATCCCAACGGGTCGACATCACCCTAGTCTACCCGGCTCCTAAACCCAAATCTTTCGTCATCCTTTTCTTTTCTACTCTTCATTCTTTTTCAACTTGAATAATGTCGCTAAGCGGCTATCACACCTACTATGAATCTAACTGACCTTAAGACAAAACCTATTCCTGAACTGCTAGAAATCGCCCGCGAAATGGGCATGGACAACATCGGCAGATCACGTAAACAGGAGATCATTGCAAGCGTCCTCCGCAAACACGCCAAGAGCGGAGAAGCGATCTACGGGGATGGTACATTGGAAATTCTGCAGGATGGCTTCGGATTCCTCCGATCACCGGACAGTTCCTATCTCGCTGGTCCAGATGACATCTACGTTTCACCAAGCCAGATCAGACGGTTCAATCTTCGAACCGGCGACTCAGTATCCGGAAAAATCCGTCCGCCCAAAGACAATGAGCGATACTTCGCCCTTCTCAAGGTCGATCAGATCAACTTCGTCGATCCTTCGGAAACCAAAAACAAAATCCTCTTCGAAAATCTGACCCCTCTTTTTCCGGATGAAGCACTGACACTCGAAGCCGGTAATGGCAGTACTGAGGACCTAACGGCTCGGATCATTGACCTCACGTCACCAATTGGTAAAGGTCAGCGTGGTCTGATTGTATCCCCGCCTAAGGCAGGCAAGACCCTGATCTTGCAGAACGTCGCTCAGTCAATCATGCGTAACAATCCAGAGTGTCATCTCATCGTGTTGCTAATCGATGAACGACCCGAAGAAGTCACCGAGATGCAACGCTCTGTACGTGGAGAAGTCGTCGCGAGTACCTTCGATGAGCCGCCTTCACGTCACGTGCAGGTAGCCGACATGGTCATCGAAAAAGCCAAGCGTCTCGTCGAGCACAAAATGGATGTCGTTATTCTGCTTGACTCCATCACTCGACTGGCACGCGCATACAATACTGTGATCCCGGCTTCCGGCAAGGTATTGACAGGGGGTGTTGATGCCCATGCACTGGAGCGACCCAAGCGCTTCTTTGGTGCCGCTAGAAACATCGAGGAAGGCGGTAGCCTAACCATTATTGCAACGACCTTAATCGATACTGGATCCAAGATGGACGAGGTGATCTACGAGGAGTTTAAAGGAACGGGCAACATGGAATTGCACCTAGAGCGAAAAATCGCTGAGAAACGTGTCTATCCAGCAATCAATATTCGTCGTTCAGGAACACGTCGAGAAGATTTGCTGATGTCCGAAGAGGACCTTCAGAAGGTCTGGATCCTCCGCAAGATTCTTCACGATATGGATGATCTGGCGGCAATAGAGTTTCTGCTTGACCGTATGAAAAAAACGAAAACCAACGAGGAATTCTTTGCCTCAATGAGGCGGAACTGACACGTCACGTGCCTCAGGAGTTACGTTGCTCTGTCCGGTCGATAGAGTACTTCAACCACGACACACGAAAGGTGGTGATGGATGTCCCACCCGGTGCGGACCTATCGTTCAATGCCGGCCAGTATCTGGAGCTTCATATTCCAGAAAAAAAGTGTCCGTTTTCCATCGCCAGTTCGCCGCATCAGCGGGACCTGATCGAGTTACATATTCGACCAACACCAGGGTCCGAGGACTCTCAACACATCGAAGCGATACTGGATAATGCCCGTGAGCTGACGATCACGATTCCGAAGGGCGACTGCTATCTGACGTCATCTCCGCCACGCCCTCTGATACTGATCGCCGCAAGTACAGGCGTCACGCAGATGAAAAGCATCATTGAGTTTATACTTCACCATGGCGTCGTACAGCCCATCGCATTGTATTGGGGCGTCGTCGCAGATAGCGACCTGTATATGAACGACCTCTGCGAATCCTGGGCACAACATGATCTGGTAACCTACGAACCTGTCGTCAGTGAACCCGAAACTTCCCCAGACTGGACTGGTCGAACGGGGCTTGTCGGAGATGCCGTCCTCAGTGACTTCGAAGATCTCTCGGACGTCTCGGTTGTTGTCGGCGGCGGGCCGGCGATGGTCTATGCGACGCTAGACCGGTTTGTAGAGCGTGGCCTGCCTGAAGCGAACATGCAGTCAGATATTTTCAGCTATGCACCGCGCCCCACCGACTGAATCATCTCCTGATCGCCTGCTTCAGGTATTCACTCCCGCGCTTGTAGTCACCTTCGAATGAAGCCAGGAGACCCAGCCGTTCGCTGGCGAGCGGCCTCGGAGATAGCGCTAGGCTGCGTTCATACGCTTTTTGCGCCTTAGCATAGTCGTTGGACTGCTCGAGCATCAATCCTAGACCGAGATGGTAATCAGCGTCCTCACTATGACCGCTTCTCCAACCATTCATCGCTTTCAGCCTCGCCGTCAAGGTATCAGACCCCAGTTGTCCGTACGCGACCACCAAATCCGGATGCCACTTTTGATCCAACGAACGCTTTAGCATCTGCTCTTTTGCGGAGTCTTTCGATAGCTGCTGTACACAGGCGAGTATCACCTCGGTTGAGATCAGTTCAGAAGGTAATCGATCAAGCTGCTTTCGTCGTTCGCCGTCTGTCGAACCTTCCAGTGTCACGAGAGACAGCGCACAAGATCTTGCGATCGACATGAGCTCGTCACCACCGACGCGAATCATCGAAGGTAGATATTCCTTAAGGTCATGCCAATGCTCCAAGGCTGACAGCGTGCGAGCACGCATCAGTAGCACGTGGTCGTTGTCTGGCGCATCAGTGAGAAACGTCAACGCCTGCCCCCAATCTCGACGCGTGATAGCCATCTCAGCACCGGCGACCGCAAGCGCCGAACCCAGTCCATTATCAACGCTTGCCGCCTGCTGAAGGTATTCATCGCGCTTGTCAGCGCGTCCTTCCGCATTTGCCGAACGGGCAGCCCAGAGCAGGTTCATCGCAGGAACCTCGCTGTAATCCAGACCTGAGACAAGATAGCGTTCGGCGCGCTCAAACTCCCCTTGGCACATTAACGCCATACCACGCATGGTCAGGCTCGTAGCCTTTTCCTTTCGTCGGGCTATGCGCCAGGCAGAAATGCGACCACCAGAACTTATCAACATCGCGATAAACCGATAACCGTAGCGAACCCCTATCGCTCCCGCCACGATCAAGGCCAGTAATAACCAGAGACTCGTCTGGAAGGTATGCCCGGCGTAAGAGACCAGTACATATCCAGGATCTCGATGCATCAATGTCCCGAGTAGAACCGCGAATAGAACAATCACAAACAGGTAGATCAACGTCCTGCTCAAGCGCCGCCCCCCGCGCCATCGATCGACGGCTCCGCGCGCCGCTGAATCGCACGTACCAATCTCAACGAGACGCTGACATCGGGTATTTCACGTGTGATGTCGATATTTTCTAGATCATTGAGCGTCGCAAGGACCGTATTTGTTTCGACATCCTGATCATCAAAGTAGCGGGACACCCAGACCCTAGCATCCCCCAGGCTCGCGACAAAAATCTCCTGTTTACCTCTCAGCAGCGCCAACTGCGCCAACTGATACTTCATCACGAGATTCTGCCGGAGGTAGTATTCCTCTTTTGCCGGCAGCACAGGGCGAATACGCTCGCCTGAAACGCGATAATCAACGAGCCCAGTAATTTGATCTCCTATTGCACTGAGCATCGCCGTCAGTCGCTGCATCAGTGTGGTACTTCCATCAGCCTGTGTTTCGGGAGGCGCCTGAACGTCTTTATGGTACGTCAGCTGACGCTGCTGTAGCACATCCACCCTACCAATCAGGGCGTTCAGACGGAGAAAAATTCCCTCGGTATCCAATTCCGACACCGCACCCAATGACGCAAGGTCCTCTGCAAGGCTGGCACGCAACTCAAATATCTTGAGTCCACGAGCATCTGCAAGGATGTCATCCGCTGATTGGATTAAAGAGATCGCTGATGGTACATCTCGATCCATCAACAGCCGCTGACTGGCCAATCGCAGTAGATATTCACTTTCCGCTAGCAACCAGTCTTCCCGAGCTGGAACCATGAGTTCGCGGACTTCAGTCCTTTGCGCGGCAAGAGCATCGTCAACCTTAGCGAGTATTACATTCGGATCGACAGCATTGACCTGATCCTCGAAGTCGCCCATTCGAGCGGCGAGAGACGAAAGTTCAGCGCTAGTTGTTTTCGCTGCTTGATTTCCAGAAGCTTGTACTGCCCTCAGTTCCGCCATTGCCAGCTGATTGCGGGCAAGCTCAGCGGGGATGGAAACAAACTGCTGATCGATTCGCTGTTGCTCCACGTAGACATAAGCCAGTCCTGCGGATGCCACAAGAGCGATCACCAACGCGGCCAGTGACCAGACTGATGTGGTCGACGATCCGGGGGGCGTATCCGTACCGGAGGAACGCGGCCTTCTACCCGAAGGCCGAACATTCACTTTTACAGTGTGATCGTTCGGCGCATTGTCTGGTAAAACAGCTTCTCGGTCAGATCGCTTGGCGTCTTCTTCGCTCATATCTCTGTTAAGTTTATCGTCAACAATGATGCCGGCATCAGCCAGTCTTTGTCAGCCAATCTCTAGCATCTTTGATAGAGGCTACAACCGCATCCTGCCCGACGTTTTGAGAGATTAGCACCTTTTGAAACCCGATGGCGGTAGCCTTCTTCGCGATTCGATCAGACAACGCAACCAGCACCTGACGCTGAACTGGAACCTTCGCCAGCACGGTCTTCAGAACAGGCAGGACCATGCTATTATAGGCAGGGATGACATAGCCGCCCGGTCGGTCTTCAAACTCCTCCGGAATCACAGGTACACGCCTGTACGTCGTCATGCACTCGACCGACGCCTTTCTTTGCGCCAAAGTCGTCGCTAGATCATCAAGACCATCCGCCCCTTTGACAATAAGAATCGTAGAACCTTGCGGCGACATCAGGGATGGCAACGCCAACAGTCCAGCACTCCCACTCTCTTCTGGGAAATTGACGTTTGAGATTCCCTCGCTCAGCAGCGCTGTCGCGGTCTGCGGACCCACGGCATACCAATTGAGATGCAAAGGCCACTGCGGCCAGAATTGACTCAGTCGGGGCAAACCCGTGAGAACAGCATGCTGGCTGATAAAGATCACATGATCGACACGATCCAGGCTCATCGCCAGCTGTCTTGACTCACTCCCGCCATCCACCGCTTGTATCTCTGTCATCGGCGACTCCATGACTGGCCACCCGAAGGACTGGGCACTGTTCGCCAATCGATCGTTGCTACCAGCGGGTCTGATCAACAGCAACATCGGTGTCACAGCGTGGCATCACCGGATGTCATCAGATTCTGCACATTCTGTTCTTGCAATTGCTGCAGCAGCGTCTCGGCAACTTTTTCGAAAGGGCCAATGACATTTGATCGTAACTGGTGAGTTCCTCCGACGTCGGCAACAAACGCTGATATTTTTGCAAGCTCACCAGCATGGCCATCGTTGACGGGTTCTGCATGCACCCCTACGGGAAGGTCACATGTTGCAAACAATGATGCGGTGACCTGCCGTTCAATCGCAGTACAACGAGAAGTCACAGGATGATCGAGCTCTTCAACCAATGTTGAGATCGGATCTCCTGTGCCCTGATCGCGACACTCAACCACTATGGCACCCTGACCTGCGGCGGGTACCGACGTCTCTACAGGCAGGTAATCGACGATGGCATCGTCGAGTCCCAGACGTTTCAGGCCGGCGACCGCCAATACGATGGCATCAAAGTCTCCTGACCGCAGTCTGCGGAGTCGTGTATCCACATTCCCGCGTAACTCCTCGAAGATAAGATCCGGTCTTCGGTGTGCAAGCTGAAACCGTCGTCGCAGACTGGACGTAGCAATTCGAGCACCAGCAGGCAGCTCATCGAATGTCGCCTGATCAGACAACAAGGCATCACGTGGGTCTTCTCGCTCGAGCACAGCAGTCAGCTTGAGCCCCCCAGCAACGACAGAAGGAACATCCTTCATGGAATGCACGGCAATATCCGCTTTCTCTTCAAGTAAGACCGTCTCCAGTGCCTTGATAAAGACACCTCTCCCTCCAATGGCCGTCAGCGGTGAGGCCTGATCACGATCACCTTCGGTGGTCACTCCCACCATCTGAACCTCCAAATCCGGTGCGATCCGCTGCAACTGGGTACGGACATAGGTCGCCTGCCAGAGGGCAAGCTGACTTTTTCGGGTCGCAATTCGGAGTGTTTTCATCAGGGCAACGCTCAGCACGAAAGACCGCTGCGACGTTAGGGAGATCAGTCATAAAGTGCAAGCGGGATGGCACAGGTCCTTCAAGAGGGTCCATCGCGACCAGGGCATTTCGGTCAATTCGCACCACCTTTCCACCAAACTCGTTTTCTAGATCGCGCAGCTTACCGTCAATGAGCACTTCAACATTCTCCTGATGCACGGTGGAGTATTTGTGGTCTGTCTGCTCCTGCCTTCGAAGTTAATGCTGCAGATAGAACTATCGGAACGCGATTCCACACATGAATCCCGCAATTAATACATATCGCATCACGGTCCAGGCCCTATACTTCTGCCAGTTGGATTTGCCGATGAGAAAAACTCGCTCAGCACACCGAAAAATCCGATCAACACGAGTATGCGCGTGAAGCCAATCACCTTTGCGAACATATTCTTCATCCGCATCAAATTCGGTCGCGAGACGCATAAGGCGCCCTCTGAGACCAGCACTGTCCATTGAACAAATAACGACGTCAGACCCAGTCAAAGTCTGTCAACGTGGATGTGGCCAATACCAGCGCCAAATACAGCAAGTCTGTGATCAGGACCAAAAACAGAATACTCTGAGCTTGACAGAGTTCCGAGAGGAAAAAGTCTTCCACCTCTATCCATCATTTCCCTTATTCATTGTTTTCGCTTCACCGGTACGCCCGCCGCCGAGTATAGAAGATCACCTGCACGTTGCTATAATCGCCCTCCTTTTCGCCGGTTTGAGCCGGTAGGGTCTGCCAAGGTTCCTTGTGCTTGAACGAACCAAGGCAACGCTCCCGACAGTCCCACAAGACAGGTCCGATCATGGTCGACAACCACGAGTCAACAACATCCGGCAAGACCAAACAGAAGCTTTGGGATGGCCGCTTCCAGGAGGCCACCGATGCCTTCGTAGAAGCTTTTACCGAATCAGTCAGCTTTGATAAGCGATTGGCTGAAGTCGACATACGCGGGTCCATTGCTCATGCGACGATGCTCAACACAGTGAAAGTACTTACTAACGAAGAGGCGGACGCAATCATCTCTGGACTAGAGACTATCGCCCATGACGTACGAGAAGGCACGTTTACCTGGTCGACTGCACTCGAAGATGTGCACATGAACATTGAACAGGCACTGACTGATCGTATTGGTGACGTCGGCAAAAAGCTCCATACAGGACGCTCCCGTAATGACCAGGTGGCGACAGACATCAGGCTCTACCTTAGACAAGTCTGTGACGGTGTCATCCACCAACTCACCATACTTCAACTCGGCATCCTCGGTCTCGCGGAGACCGAGTCGGAAACCATCATGCCCGGTTTCACCCATTTGCAGGTCGCACAGCCAGTTACCTTTGGACACCACCTCATGGCCTGGCAATCCATGCTTGAGCGCGACATGGCACGATTCGCCGATTGTCGTAAGCGCATCAATGTCTTACCTCTGGGCTCAGCCGCCCTTGCGGGAACCAGTTACCCCATCGATAGAGAGCTCACGCGTCAACTGCTCGAATTCGAAAGCATCTCAACGAACTCGCTCGATGCGGTGAGCGATCGGGACTTTGCCATCGAGTTCGCTGCTGCTGCCAGCCTGACCATGATGCACTTGTCACGCTGGTCCGAAGAGCTGATCCTCTGGACCTCCGCCCAGTTTGATTTCGTTAGTTTGCCCGATCGCTACTGTACCGGCTCATCGATCATGCCGCAGAAAAAAAATCCGGACGTCGCAGAGTTGACCCGTGGTAAAACCAGCCGTGTCTACGGCCACCTGACCGCGTTGCTTGTACTCATGAAGGGCCAACCGCTCGCATATAACCGCGACAATCAAGAAGACAAAGAGCCATTATTTGATGTTGTTGATACTTTGTCGTCAGTGCTAATCGCTTTCTCAGACATGATCCCGGAGTTGGTCTCAAAGAAGGACAATATGCTGCGCGCGGCCGCGACAGGATTCTCAACCGCGACCGATCTTGCCGACTACCTAGTCAGAAAGGGTATTCCTTTCCGCGACGCCCATGGCATTGTTGGCAGGCTCGTTTCCGAATCTGAAAAACAAGGTGTTGATCTCGCAGACCTGTCTCTAAGCACCCTGCAGGGCGCTTGTCAAGTCATTGAAGACGACGTCTTCGAATACCTGACACTGACGGGATCGGTCAATGCGCGCAATCATCCAGGCGGAACCGCGCCTTCGCAGGTACGTGCTTCCGTCGCCGCTGCTCGAGAAAGACTTCAATGAAGACTCGTGCCAGCACGCCAGTTAGGAGACGAGTCTTTATCCTGATCCTGACCACTTTGGTGATGTCTGCCTGTGGTCAGAAGGGTCCACTTTTCCTGCCCGAGAGGGATGTCACTGAACACCAAAGCGAGTCTAGATTTAAAAGGTCAGCACGAGGACTGGACCTGTGACGTTCCACTATCAGGACAGTTATCTGCATGCGGAACAGGTTTCCCTGCAACACATCGCCTCGGCACATGGTACACCCAGTTTCGTCTACTCCCGTTATCTGATAGAGGCCGCGTTCGATCAACTTGATCGTGCATTTGCTAATCGCCCCCATCAGATCTGCTATGCCGTCAAAGCAAATAGCAACCTGGCCATTCTGGGTATACTGGCACGCTGTGGTGCAGGTTTTGACATCGTCTCAGGCGGAGAACTGGCCAGGGTTGTTGCCGCCGGGTGCGATCCACGTCGCATAATCTTCTCCGGCGTCGGTAAACAGGTGTGGGAAATCGACCAGGCGTTAACTGCCGGGATCGGTTGTTTCAATGTCGAATCACGTTCCGAACTCGACAAGCTCGCGGAACGAGCGGCGGCGCATGGAACCATTGCGCCTGTGTCCATACGGGTCAACCCAGATGTCGATCCTGGCACTCACCCCTACATCTCGACAGGTCTGAAAGAGAACAAATTCGGCGTAAATGCAGTCGAAGCGCTTGCGCTATACAGACTGGCCGCCGACCATCCGTCTCTCGAGGTCATTGGGCTTGACTGCCACATCGGTTCTCAGATTTCCGACATTCAGCCTTTCGAAGACGCATTGCTTCGCCTACTGCCACTCGTTGACCAGCTGACACGCGAACATATCTCATTGGAACATCTGGACCTGGGCGGCGGTCTGGGTGTGACGTATCAGAACGAGGCAGCACTCGACCCAGTTGCCTACGCCCAGATGGTGGACAAGCATCTCGGTGACCGTGAACTGACCATCATGCTCGAACCAGGTCGTAGCCTTGTCGCTAACGCAGGCATTCTTTTGACGCGTGTAATCACTATCAAAGAAAACGAAAATCGTCATTTCGCCGTCGCAGATGCCGCCATGAACGATCTGATTAGGCCCGCCCTCTATCAATCCTGGCAGGACGTGAAGCCCATCAGTGAGGTGGCGACGGTGAAGCCACAGCATTTTGATATTGTGGGCCCCATCTGTGAAACCGGAGATTTTCTCGCAAAATCACGCGAACTCAGTCTCACTGAGGGAGACCTTATCGCGATTTTCTCCTCAGGCGCTTACGGATTCGTGATGAGCTCCAACTACAACTCAAGACCTCGCGCAGCAGAAATACTTGTCGATGGTGACCAAGCGGTCGTGATCCGAGAACGAGAATCGCTTAGCGATCTGTGGCGGGGGGAAACAACGTTGCCTCCTGAGGGGGACTGATCGGTTTGCATCCTGGTGTACTCTGGGTAATCTTGACGAATCACCTTTGATGGGAAACACCATGCTTGCCCGATTTACCAAGATGCACGGCCTTGGTAATGACTTCGTATTGCTTGATCTAGTCAGCCAGAATGTCCGCATGGATGCGGAATTTATCTCACGGATCGCAGATCGACATACGGGCATTGGGTTTGACCAGTTACTCGTTGCCACGCCACCTACCCGACCCGATCTGGATTTCGCCTGTACGATCTATAATGCCGACGGCAGTGAAGCCGAACAGTGCGGTAATGGGATGCGCTGTTTTGCCCGCTTCGTCAGAGACCGCGGACTGACGACCGCTGACGTGATACACATCGAAACCAGCAATCGCACGGTGACATGCTACGTCGCCGGAAACGATATCGTCGTCGACATGGCAGCGCCCGAGCTGAACCCCGTCGATATTCCTTTTACGGCAGACCAACAAGCCGTGCTATATCCATTGGATGTGCCGGATGCAGGTCGACATTGCATTGCCATTATCAGCATGGGAAATCCGCACGCCGTTTTGACGGTCGACAACGTCGATACGGCGCCGGTATCAGAGCTTGGACCTGTCATCGAACATCATGAGCGGTTTCCTAATCGGGTCAACGTCGGGTTCATGCAGATTATAACCAAAGACCACATTCGACTCCGTGTATTTGAAAGAGGGGTCGGCGAAACCAGCGCCTGTGGAACCGGTGCATGCGCAGCAGTTGTCGGTGGGATCTTGCAGGGATTGCTGGAACAATCTGTCACAGTGACCCTGCCAGGGGGTGACCTAACAGTAAAGTGGCAGGGCGGTGACTCCCCCGTAATGTTGTCGGGTCCTGCAACCAGGGTCTATGAGGGCCGTGTTCACATCTAAGCGCATACAACTCAGCCAGGAGACAGGATGAACCCATCGGACACCAGTCCCGCACAGGAATCAGACGCACTCAACGATTCGGCAGTGACACGCTATCTGGAGGCGCATCCAGACTTCTTTGTAGAGCGTGATCAACTGCTCATGAGTCTCCGAATCCCCAACCCACGTGGTGAGGCCGTTTCGCTGATGGACCGGCAGATCGCATTGTTGAGGGAGAGAAACGTTGAGAATCGAAGACTGATTGACGACTTCAAACGAAATGCGCTAAGGAATGAAGCGATCTTCCATTCAGTCAAGGCGCTCGTCCTTGCCCTGGTGCGATCGAAAGACGCCGATGCGTTTTATGCGGCGCTCGCTGTAGGCCTCCGAGATGAACTCGGTTTCACTGTCGGGCTTCTTTATGTGAGTGAAACCGATCAGCACGCAGAACGTATGAATGACATCGTCTATCGTTACCCTATGCGAGAGATGCCGAGATTTTATGTCGCACACTTCAAGCAGCACGATACCTTTATGGGACCACTGAGAGACGATGAACGAGCGTGGCTATTTCCAGAAGACAGCAGCGATGGTGACACTCCTTCGTCCGCAGCTGTTATCGCGCTTGATCGAAGCCCGTTGACATTACTAGCTCTGGGTCATACGGAATCCGGCTACTTCAACAGTCAGCTCGATAACACGCTCTTGTCACTCATGACCGATGTCATGGCTTTGATATTACCCCGATACCGACCTACGGATGTCTGACTTGACGAAGTCACAAAGTCAAATCGACGACTTTCTCAACTATTTGCGTGCTGAGCGACGATTGGCAACCAATACCGTTGCAAACTATCAACGAGACCTGTCACACATAGCGAGCTTCTTCGCCGAGAGTACGCCGCAGCCAGGGCAATCGGTCTGGACCGGTCTTACCACTCACGACATCCGTGCATACATCAGCGCCCGTCATCAGCAGGGACTTGCGAGTGCCAGCCTTGCGCGATGCCTCTCAGCAGTACGTGCATTCTTCGACTACCTGACCCGTGAAGGCGTCATAAACACGAACCCCGCCATCGGAGTTGGACCTCCCAAGGGCAGTCGAAAACTACCCAAGACGCTGGATACGGATCAAATCAACCAACTCCTGTCATTCAACGATTCCAGTTGGCACGGGATCCGTGATCGTTGCATGTTAGAACTAATGTATTCCTCCGGGCTTCGCTTAAGCGAGCTGACAGAAATCCGACTCAACGACATCGATTGGCAGGAGAATATAGTTCGTGTGACCGGCAAAGGCAGCAAAACACGGGTACTACCCATTGGGTCTGTCGCTATCGAATGGCTTGAAAAATGGGTTGGGGTTCGCAACGAGATACCTCGCAAAATCAAGCAAGCAATCCTCCACGCCGAGTCCGACGCGCTATTCCTATCTCAGCGGGGTGAACCCATCTCTCCAAGAACTGTACAAAAGCGTCTCTCACAATGGGCACAGTCCCAACATGTCCACGGGGGGGCTCACCCACACATGCTGCGTCATTCGTTCGCAAGCCACCTGCTTGAGAGCAGCGGCAACTTGAGGGCCGTACAGGAACTGTTGGGACATTCAAACATCTCTACGACGCAGATCTATACTCACCTTGATTTTCAGCATCTCGCAGAGGTGTACGACAAAGCACATCCCCGGGCGCAAAAGAAAGGGGACACCAAATGACGGTGAGGGTCATCGCATTCGATCTGGATGACACACTGTGGCCTGTCAGGCCCGTGATCATGGGCGCAGAGAAAGCTCTGAATCGATGGCTGGGTGAATCAATACGAGAATGGCCCGCTGCGGCGCGCAACATGTCATCGATTCGCGAGACGATTCTCGCAAACGATCCTTCCCTGTCGTACCAGCTGACTGAGTTACGTTGCCAGTGTATCGCCCACGCTTTGCACCTTCGTGGTTACGAAAAGGCTCGACAGATTGCAGAAGAGGCGATGGCTGTTTTCCTCCATGCACGGCATGAAGTTGATTATTTTGACGGCACGGAGAGCTGTCTCAGCGAACTTTCAACACGATTCACACTGGGTGCACTGTCGAACGGAAATGCAGACGTCCGGCGCCTCTCAATCGCTTCACATTTTAGTTTTTCCTTTTCTGCCGAAGATGTTGGTGCACCAAAGCCTGCACCCAATCTCTTCGAGGCCGCACTATCCGAAACTGACGCCACGCCAGACGAGGTTGTTTACGTAGGCGACGATCCAATCCTCGATATCGATGCGGCCAATCGATTTGGCATGCGATCCATCCGAGTCATCAATGGGAAAACCTCTGATAAGGAGGGGGAAACCGAACCGGACCTAACCATTGAATATATCCGTGACCTACCCGAAGCGATTGGGCGGCTGTCCTGAGGATAGCCATTAGGGACAAGAGCTACGTCTGGGACAGCTCCCTGATTGTGTTTTTCAGGACGTCGAGGTCAGCAGGAATCACCTGCTTACGAGTGGGGAGCTCAGTTAACTGATCGAGTGTCGAATGACCAACCTCCGGGGTCCCAGACTGGCTGATCGCCTCGGAAAACTTTGCAGGATGTGCGGTCGAGAGGACTAGCTGAGAGACATCATCCCGATAGGTAGACGCTACATGCATCGCTACCGCCGTGTGCGGATCCAAGAGATACCCGGTTTGTTGAAAGACCTCACGGATTGTTCTCAACGTTTTGTCATTGTCGGCAACGCCCGACACAAAGCAGTCGTCCAGTACTCGCGTACTCATCGGGATATCAGCACGACCGTCACTCGCAAACTGCTTCATGAAACGTTTGACACGCGCGGTTGATCGACCCATGAGAAAATACAGATATCTCTCCAGATTACTGGAAACCTGGATGTCCATCGCAGGACTGTGGGTTTGAAGAACATCTTCCCTCGAGTAGACACCGGTCGAGAAAAAGCGATGCAGTATATCGTTTTCATTAGTCGCGAGAATGAAACGTCGGATGGGCAATCCCATTTGCCGTGCTATGTATCCAGCAAAAATATTTCCGAAATTACCCGTTGGTACGCAAACGTCAAACTGACCAGGTTGACCCAGTCGATACCACGCAAAAAAGTAATATACCACCTGCGCCAATACCCGGGCCCAATTGACGGAGTTTACTGCCGCCAGCGCGTATTCGTTCTTAAAGCTGATATCCGAGAACGTCTCTTTGAGTATTGACTGGCAGTCATCAAAACTTCCAATGACACCAAGGTTGTGCACATTCCTATCCAGGACGGTGGTCATCTGCAGTTCCTGCGTTGCACTAGTTCGACCTTCTGGGAACATGATGAAGATATTGATATTTCGCTTGCCACGAACACCCGCGATCGCAGCGCTTCCCGTATCGCCGCTGGTTGCCCCGACAATATTGATAGACCGCTCGTCACGTTCAAGAACCCATTCGAATACAGCACCCAGAAACTGAAGTGCCACGTCCTTGAAAGCCAACGTTGGACCATGGAACAACTCAAGTACGTGAACATCACCGACGGGAACGACCGGCGTGACTTCGGGGTGATCGAACGCCGAATAGGCGGTCTCGATCAGTTCGGACAGGACTTCGTGGGGGATGTCGTCAATATAATACGACATGATTATAGTCGCGAGTTCTGAATAGCTGGCTTCCGCCCAGCTTTCGAGCTCACCCGACACATCAGGAATCGAATCAGGAACCAGCAGACCACCATCGTCCGCGAGACCCATCATCACGGCCTCTATAAAGGACAAGCCAGACACCCCTCCTCGGGTGCTTTGATACTTCATGGTGACGCTTCCGCTGGAAAAGCCGCGTATTATAACCGCTCTCTCAGTTCGGCGAACCGATATCGGCCCAGATCAGGCTACAAAACAAGAAGGATGGGCGGGGTGTATTACAAAGTCACCCCTGACAGGTTTTCGCAATCGACGAGCTAAACTGCTTCGCTGCCGGTTTCACCCGTTCGGATTCGGATAACATCGTCGAGCGGAGAAACAAAGATCTTGCCATCACCGACCTTGCCGGTGTTGGCAGCCCCTGAGATTGCTTCAATCACAGCTTCGAGATTGTCGTCTGCGACGGCCACTTCAATTTTGACCTTGGGAAGAAAGTCAACGACATACTCTGCACCACGATACAATTCGGTGTGTCCCTTCTGCCGACCGAAGCCTTTCACTTCCGTGACGGTCATCCCTTTTACCGATATATCTGACAACGCTTCTTTGACGTCATCCAGTTTGAAGGGCTTGATAATTGCCGATACTAATTTCATTTGGTTTCTCCGTGGTGTGCGCCACTGTCAATTGAGACAGAATTTATCGAAATTCCCAACAAATCGCTACGTTGACGAATCGTTCGCCTGAGAGCTTCGATCAATCACGTCACTGACTTTCCTTTAAGTTCCCGTCATTATCCTTCTGCGTGACCGATCGAATGACTGCAATCGACACTGTCCTATCAGACCGTTATCGATCACAGACACACAAGCAATGACCGCCAGGGTGCTGTCTTGAAATTATTTTAACATCCGACATGCCGGTTGAGAGAACACTACTTTTCAATACATTAGAGCCATCCAGGGACACAATTGACCGTTAGTGCAGCATAGGAGTGTGTCATGACTGTTATGTGGACCATTCAGGCGCATCCTATGACTTGGAGTACAAGATGCAGGGGTACTCGCGGATGACCATCTCCGCTAACTGCCAGAGGATTCCAACGTCTCCGATCTACACAATGTACCGGAATCTAATCAGGGTTAAGCGTCCATAGAGTTTCGGTTAAACGTACTCGGGATGGCAGCGGTTGCCTCGGTCTCTGGCGGAGGTTTTGATCACGATCAGTCGAAAAGGCGAACTTTTCCTTCACACCACCATAGCGCCCCTGCTGTTTCGTTGGTCCGTGGTAGCAGTTCACCCAGACCCGGGAAAATGGCTCCAGCGCACCTTGGCTTTGCGTTCATGGATGGACTCCCGGACTACGGTCGGCATGTCCTCGAAATGTTACGCAAACCCCTGGCGTCCGGTCAGATCATGATCAGTCGAGCGGCCCATCAAACGAAGTTCTCAGCAGATTTCCAGTTAGCTGCTGGACCAGACTGATCTAAACGTCGACATTAACCGCGTGGCCGTTCGAGACTTTGGAGGGCCACGCCACGCATCCTTTCAATCACATCAGACCATCCACAAGAAAGTCGTCGCGGCCCGAGAACCGATGATCGGTCGGTAGGAGATACATAACGCAGTATTGTCATCTGCCGCAGTGTCATCGGTGTGTGCTTTCAATACCGCTAACACTCATTACTTGGATAGCGACATGGATGGCCTTGGGATTTCGACGCGTGGGCACAAACGGCTATTAAAAGTGGCGGGAACGCTCACAGACCTAAAACCATCGGTTACCAATACCCGTCGTCACCTCGCCAAAGCAATCAGTTTACGACAGAGAAACCCTCGTCGTTAGACCTCTATCACCCCGAGGCGCAAATAATAACGAACGGAGCGAAAACGCGACTCATTCGAGTGCATCCAGCATGTAATCGACAATCGCCTTCAGGTCATCATCAGAGCAATCGCCACAGGTACCTCGGGCGGGCATGGTACCGAGGCCTGAGAGCACACTGTTGTAAAGTACATCGCGGCCCTTGTCGACACGCTCCGACCATTGGGAGGCATCGCCGAACTTCGGCGCATTTGCAATACCCATCGCATGACAGGCAGCGCAGCTGGTGCTGTAGTATCCCTCAATATCATCGGCACCCCCGCCCACTAGTGACGGTGTCGCTGTTGCACAATCAAGGCCCTCTACACAGACCTCACCGACCCGCGCAATCCGCTCTTCAATCGCATCTTCAACCGGGCCAGCATACGCAGGGAGCGCGCACAAAATAATGGCAATCAACAAACCTCGGTTCACGGTGCTTCCTTCGAGTTACAACGGGGATTTTAGCGATCGGAAATTATACCCAACGCCCGGCTGACAATCATGTATTCCTTGATCGATGCTTACCTCAAAATGGTCCGCGACGAGCTTTAAAAAACGCTCTACGCCTGTCCCCAGCCTCCAGATTCAACTTCGGAGCTTGAGTTAAATTTGAACACATTCCCGGTGCCCGCCTCGACCACCGACTGCTCAGAGACCTTCGTCAGAATTGCCCGTTCCCGGAACTCCGAGAGTGTGTCTGAACCAATATTAACCATCGTGCTGCGAAGTTTGTAAAGCGTGGTCTCCAGTACATCTGACACCGGTCCTACGTAGGGTACGTAAGCATCCACGCCCTCTTCAAAGATAAGCTTTCGCGTCTCCATTGCATCACTGTAGCGCTGCCAGTTCTGCGCTCGTCGTGTACCTTCACCCCAATAGGGCTTATAGATTTGACCATTGATAGATGTCTTCGGCGTCGGGCTCTCGTCGGTCATTGCAAAATAGCGACCCATCATGACGAAATCTGCGCCCATCGCCAGAGCGACCACAATCTGGGTGTCATTTGCGAGGCCACCATCTGAACAGATTGGGATATACCGACCCGTTTCCTCGTGGTAGGCATCCCGTCTCGCTGCAACCTCGAGCAGCGCGGATGCCTGGCCACGGCCAATGCCTTTCTGCTCTCGGGTGATGCAAATGGAACCGCCGCCGATACCCACTTTGATAAAATCGGCACCACGCTCAACAAGATAGTCAAAACCTTCCGCAGATACGACGTTACCTGCCCCAATGACAACATCATTACCGTACTGTGATCTAATCCAGCTGACACCTTCAGCCTGAAACTCTGTAAACCCATCGGATGCGTCGAAACAGAGCACATCGACCCCAGCTTCTATTAGCGCGGGTACCCTGTCCTCATAATCATGGGTATTGATCCCGGCACCGACGCAGAGGCGCTTTGATTCATCGAGCAACTCCTGTGGATGCCGTCGATGGTCTTCGTAATCCTTTTTGAAGACCAGCGCTGTCAAATTACCCGCTTTATCCAGGATCGGGAGACATTCCTTTTTGTGCTGGTGCAAGAGTCGGTTCGCTTCGCGCAGTGAAATACCATCCGGACCGGATATCACGTCCTCCAGGGAGGTCATATGCTGAGAAACCAGTCGCGACAGGTCGTCCTCGGACTCCCAGAAATCCTTATCCGTGACGATGCCAACGAGTTTTCCTACAGCGCTACCGTCATCAGTCACCGGTACCGTCGAATGACCCGACTCTTTCATTAAGCCAACGACTTCCGCGAGAGTCATGTCTGACGTTGCATTGGTATCGCTCTGAACGAAGCCAGCCTTATGACTCTTCACCTGCCTGACCATCTCCGTCTGTTCTTCTATTGACTGAGAACAATAGATGAACCCGAGTCCACCCTGGCGCGCAAGCGCGATAGACAACTGACTACCAGAAACTGACTGCATACACGCTGAGACGATCGGTATATTCATCGAAAAAGCCGGCGCATTGTTGCCCTCTGCCGCAGACACCGGCGTCTTAAGATCAACATGCTCAGCCCGCTGACCTTTCCGGGTCAGTCGTGGGATCAACAGGTATTCAGAAAACGTCCGAGAAACGTCGTCAATTATGGTTGCCAAGGAATTACTCCAGTCCATACACCAGTCCTGCAACGGCGCACGCGCGCCCGAGCAAAGGGCCCAGCCATGAGGGTCATGCGGATCGTCCGCGAGGGAATTGAAACGACGGTGGAAATCGCCATGGCGAATTCTATGCAAACGAGAGTTTCGATTCAAATTCGCCGACGTTATCTAATCTACTATCTCATAAAATCCTTATAAAGTATTGATTAGACTTTAACTATTCGTGATATATTGGCGTGGTTACGCGTAATAATACCACTGACGTGGGAGCTGTATGAACAAATCCGATCTGATTAAGCGGATGTCAGACCGTTTGGATGAGCTGCAAACGCGAGACGTCGATATGGCCGTTCACACGATGTTGGAACTCATGTCTGATCGCCTGGCGACAGGATCAAGAGTTGAAATTCGTGGCTTTGGGACTTTTAGCAATCACTACCGTCAGCCAAGGGTCGTACGAAATCCCAAGACTGGTGAGGTCGGCATCCACAAGCCCGGTAAGTATGTCCCTCATTTCAAACCAGGCAAGGAACTCAAGGAACGCGTCGACGCCAGCAACCAGCCTGAATTCGAGGAACTACTAATCTAGCGACTTTTCACGCGCTCGTCGTTCCTGGTCGATCAGAAAGCTCGCAACCTCAAGCATCGCCGCTTGAGAACCCGCCATCTCGCCGGTCACGCGGTATTTGCCATTAACCATCATGGTCGGCACCGCACGTGCACGATACATATTGGCCCTGGCTCGGGCCTGCTGTGTGCTCGCGCGCACGGCAAACGATTTGTAAGCACGCGAAAATGCCTCTGCATCAACACCGAGCTCGGTCAAATACTCGGTCATCTTTAATGGATCAGGAAACTGACGTCCCTGCAAATGAATAGCCTGAAAGATGGAAGGGTGCAAGGCCTCAAGCTGACCAATGGCTTGCAGCGCATAATAAGTGTATGCAAGGACCTCGTCCTGGCGGTTCCATAGGGCAGGTGTGCGGTTGAACAGGACGTCGTTGGGTAGCGCTGACTTCCATTCCGACAAGACTGGATCAAATCGAAAACAGTGCTGGCAACGATACGAGAAATACTCCGTCACTTCGATGCGATTAGGATCCGCAGTCTCATAGGGTACTGAAAGTGCAACGTAGTGAGTACCTTCTTCAAACCGATAAGGTGCTGCCCATGCCGTGCAGGTAACCAGCACTAGCACTGCGTGAAGCAGCACCTGTCGTATTTTGATTCTCATGGTCGTTTTCCCATCCCGAGGCGATTCATCCACTTAGACCCGTGGTCATCAGAGGGTTACAGCGACGCTGAGAAGCCTCTCAGTCCGTCAACCTGAAGAGCTATCTCAGGTCGCTATCTCAGGCCATAGAGAAAAGAAGCTACCGCCTCCATTTCTTTATCGCTCATGTCCAAAGCGATACTGCGCATCATTTTAGCATCACCATCGTTGGCGCGCGCTTCACTCCTGAAAGCTTTCAACTGGGCAGTGGTGTATTCAGGCCATTGACCGCTGAGAGCTGGGAATATCGCTGAATCATTCCCACTACCATCCGGCCCATGACAAGAAGAACAAGCCGCAATACCCTTGCGAGCAATACCGGCCCGATAGATGGTTTCACCGACTTCAACTAGATCAGCTTTCGCCGCACCCCCCCCTGATGCAGTCTGGGAGGCATAATAGGCCGCCATATCAGCCAGGTCTTGGTCACTCATGCTATCGAGCTGACCCACCATCAAGAGCGCAGCACGTGCACCTGATTTTATCTCCCGGAGCTGTTTCAGAAGATAGCGTTCATTTTGACCTGCGATACTGGGAAACGACCCCGCGATACTGTTGCCATCTGCCCCATGACATGCAATACATGTTTGGGTCAGTGTCTGGCCTCGATCCGCATCTGCAGTCAGGCCTTGAGGTATCCACAATGAAAGCATCGTGAGGCACACCGTGAAGAATCGATGGGGCAACTGGAGTATTGAACGCTGAGGAAAGGCTGTGGTACGCATGCCGCAATAATAACCGTCGGCTGATAAACTAGGCGCGCATCATACCAAAACGATCCTCGATTTACCCTGTTTTGATGCGCCCTAATCGACCCTGACCGCGCGTTGTATGAGCCTTCCATTCAATACCACACATTTCCTTACCAGTGCGGCGACTATGGCGCAATGCCCCGCCGATCATGGCTTCGAATTCGCGTTCTGTGGCCGGTCCAACGCTGGGAAGAGCTCAGCCATCAACTATGTGACGCGTCAGGGAAAACTCGCCAGAACCAGCAAGACGCCGGGCCGAACGCAGCTCATCAATTTTTTTGAGGTCACCACGAGCGTCCGCCTGGTCGACCTGCCGGGCTTTGGCTACGCTAAGGTGCCTGAGAAAATGAGGCAGAATTGGCAACGCTTCATCGATGATTACCTCCGCCAGAGGGAGAGCCTCATCGGCATTGTCGTGGTGATGGATATCCGTCACCCACTCCGGGAGTTTGACCAGGGGATGATCGGCTGGGCAACAGACATCGGACTCGGTTGCCACGTCCTCCTCGCCAAATGCGACAAACTCAAAACCGGACGCAGAAGCAAGGCTCGTATGGACGTTCAAAGTGAGCTGCCCGACGATGTCTCTTGCCAGGTCTTATCCTCTACTCACGACATCGGTCGAGAAACGCTCATCGAAACACTATCTAGCTGGGTTGAGAGAGATAGACCTCCGACCTCCTAGCGCTCAGTGCGCCACATCCCAGTTGCTACCTCGGCCAACATCGACGACTAGCGGGACATTCAATTCGGCCGCCGATTCCATCGATGATGATACACGCCGCGCTACCTCATCAGCATCTTCCTCGCTGACCTCCAGCACCAACTCATCGTGCACCTGCATGATCATTCTCGCAGTTAACTGGGCTTCACACAGCCAGTCGCTGACCGACAGCATGGCTATTTTGATGATGTCAGCGGCACTGCCCTGCATAGGCGCGTTGATCGCGGTTCGTTCCGCCGCCTGCCGCCGCTGAAAGTTACTCGCATTGATGTCCGGTAAGTAGAGACGTCTGCCAAACAATGTTTCCACATAGCCCTGCTCTGACGCCAAACTACGGGTCTGTTCCATATAACCATGAACACCAGGGTATCGATCAAAGTACAGATCGATGTATTCCTGAGCATCGGCACGAGACACACCCAGCTGCTGCGCCAACCCGAATGCTGACATGCCGTAGATCAAACCAAAATTGATCGCTTTAGCACTTCTGCGCTGGTAGTCATGAACATCTGCCTCTGGGACACCAAACACCTCCGCAGCGGTCGCGAGGTGGATGTCCTTTCCTTCAGAGAACGCAGCAACCAGACCATCATCTCCCGAAAGGTGGGCCATGATACGTAACTCAATTTGAGAGTAGTCCGCAGCAACCAGGATGCGTCCCGGTGGCGCCACAAAAGCTTGCCGGACCTTACGTCCTTCTTCGTTTCGGATCGGGATATTCTGAAGATTCGGGTCCTGACTACTCAGTCGACCTGTGGCCGCAACCGCCTGACGATAGGTGGTGTGAATGCGCCTGGTTGCTGCATTGACCTGTTTCGGTAACTGATCGGTATAGGTCGATTTCAATTTGTGTAGACCACGATAGTCGATAATGATGCGCGGCAACGGATAGTCCATGGCCAGCTCTTGCAATACCGGTTCCGCGGTTGATGGCTGTCCCTTCGGCGTTTTTCGGATGATCGGCAGGCCCAATTTGTCGAAGAGAATCTCCTGAAGCTGTTTAGGAGAGTCGAGGTTGAACACCTGACCAGCGATGTCGTACGCATCCTGCTGCGCCTCAACCATACGGTCTTCCAGTTCTGCGCTCTGCTTCTCAAGAAGAGAAGCATCCAAACACACACCCTCAAACTCGAGATCCGACAGCACCTTCGACAAGGGTCGTTCGATTTCCTGGTAGACAGTCACTAACCGCGGCTCATCAGCCAACCTTGTCGACAGGGCTGAATGCAACTGGAGCGCCACATCGACCTGCTCACAGGCGAAGTCTGTCGCCCCTGCCAGCGGAATTTCGGCAAACGCTTTTTTTTTGGTGCCCTTGCCAACCACATCTTCGTAACCAGCACAGTGTCGACCCAGGTACTTCAATGACAGGTCATCAATCTGATGCTTCGATGCCACCGAATTCAGGACGTAGCTGGCAAGCATTGGGTCTTCGGTTTCGGTCGGCAGCATGACCCCATATCGCCGAAGAATGTTTCGTTGTCGTTTCGCGTCATAGCTAATCACGTGTCCAGGACTCGACGACAGCGCCTTGATAGCGCCGAGGACATTCTCCAACGCCAGTGACGCCTCTGGAGAAGATACAGGTACATATCGGGCACAGCTTGTGTCTGTCGAGACAGCCAATCCAACGATGTCTGCGACCATGTAATGGTCGTCGCTCATCATCAACGTAAAGGCAAGTGTTTTTGCCGCCTGCCACTGTCTGGTGACCTCCTCGAGTTCCGGTAACGACGTGATCGGTGAATAGTCGACCGGTTGTGAGTGCGCTGCTTCGCCCGCCGCCAGTTCATCAGCCCACTGTTTGAATTCGTATTCCGTGAACAGGTGATGCAGTGATGTATTGTCAGGCTCTGTTGAAGACAGATCTGATTGTTCTGCAGTCAGCGCCACATCCAGCCGAATCGTCGCCAACTCTCGCGACAGCGGTAATTGATCCAGCACACCTCGTAGGCTCTCTCCGACCTTGCCTTTCACTTCGTCTGCACGAGACATAACAACGTCCAGGCTGTCATAGGTTGCTAGCCATTTAACTGCGGTCTTGGGCCCACACTTCGGGACCCCAGGAATATTGTCAGATGTGTCGCCGACGAGCGCCAGATAGTCGATGATTTGGTCGGGCCTTACGCCAAACTTTTCAAATACACCATCGGGGTCCATTTCAGTTTCGGTCATCGTGTTAACGAGGATGATACGCTCACTGACCAGCTGCGCCATATCCTTGTCACCCGTTGAGATAAGCACACCCAGACCCGCCTCTGATGATCGGATGGCCAGGGTTCCGATAACATCATCCGCTTCGACCCCGTCGACAATAATCAGTGGAAGACCCATCGAACGAATGATCTCGTGAATCGGCGCGATTTGCTCGCGCAGGTCATCAGGCATACTCGCTCGATTGGCCTTGTACTCAGCGTAGATGTCATTTCGGAAAGACTTGCCTTTCGCATCAAAAACAACCGCAAGCTCAGACGTTGGATGGTCCTCCTGCAGCTTGCGGATCATGCTGATGACACCCTTGATCGCGCCAGTGTGGCGGCCCTTGGTACTCATCAATTTCGGCAGCGCATGAAAAGCCCGAAACAGGTAGGAGGAGCCGTCCACAAGGACAACGTCATGGGTTTGTGTCATAAGGTTTCTCGACAGGTCTCAATGACGAAACAGATCAGAATTTTTCACTGATATGGCAGTTCAATTCCAGTTTCCTAACCATACGACATGCGAGGATTGGTTGCACAATCAACCATGATGACGAGCCCTCATTTGTAACAAACTAGACATCCATCACGGTGCAAACCGTGAGACTATTGTGAACATGCATGAATCGAACCCAACATATTCCAGAACGCACTGTCGCGACCGAGGGCTGTGCTTACTCGTCACGGCGATGTTCATGCTTAGCATGGTGCCATTTACAGGGTGGGCACTAGAATCCGACGAAGAAACAATGCGAGGTCGCCCTGTGTATGCATCGGAGACTCCTACGGAGTCAGATTCAACGGAAGACATTGATGTCGACATCATCACCGCAGAGGATCGTGTCATCTATGAGTACCGCGTGAATGGTGTGATTACCGCTATCAAGGTAGTCCCGAAGCGGGGTCGACCTTATTACATGGTCCCCGTCGACGGGTCACCTCACTACGAGATCAATCATGACGCTACGTTGTATCCCAAATGGGTCCTTCTACAATGGTAGCCCGAATACAATAATAGCCCAAAGCCAGAATCCAGAAAGGTATGAGAAATAGAAGGTATGGCAGCGTTCACCACATTTTCCGAAGAAGCCCTCGCCAGGTTTCTCGTTATGTTCGAGCTCTATGAAAACATTGTCGCCACACCCATCGAGACGGGCATAGAAAACTCCAACTATCGTATCCATGCGGACGGGGGTCACTATGTTCTGACAATTACTGAAACACTCGATTTCAGTGACACCGCGTTCTTTAACGAGATTTTTGATACCTTGTCCAGGACGGATGTGCCAACGCCAACCCCCCTCCGTACCCTGGACGGGATGGCAAGCACGATATTCTGCGGTAAACCAACCTGGTTGTTTAAACAACTGACAGGAGAACATATCAAAATGTCGAGTGCGACATCGTGTAGACAAGTTGGGCGTGCGCTGGCAGCCATTCACGCGGCGCTCAATGATGCTCGCTATCACCGGGAGAATCCCTACGACCTTGCATGGTCAGAGAGGACGTTTTCGCTCGTCGAAAGCCAGCTGAACGAAGTTGACGCACTGAACGTGTCCTCAGCTATTGACACACAACGAGATCTATTGAGGATCGGCGACGAGCTGCCGCAAGGGACGATCCACGGAGACCTGTTTCGAGACAACACATTGTTTGACGACGATCAGCTGACAGGTGTCCTCGATTTCTATCATGCGTGTGACGATTACCTGATCATAGATCTGGCAGTTGCGATCAATGACTGGTGCCCGGACGACACCGACCTCCAGGAACATCTGCTTTCAGGCTACGACGATGTTCGCACCCTGTCTGCCGCTGAACATCAGTTCCTACCGAGCATGCGACAGGTGGCCGCGATGCGCTTCGCTCTAACGCGCCTCACAAGCGGTGAACCGGGTCAGCCCCTCAAGGATCCCACGGAATTTCTCTCGCTATTGACCGACCTTTCGAATCAAAGCTAGTGGTTCCGCCAAAAGGCAACTCCGCCTTCAACCTCACGCCGAGTAAAGGTAAAACAGCCCAAACCAGCATCGTTCGTCAGTCCAGAAATGATGCTGCGAAAATCCCGCACCGACGGCCATCTCGATGAAATCATCCGATGAATACTTGAACGAGTTTTCCGTATGAATCTTCTCTCCGGCCTGAAATGAAATCACCTGACCGGCTATCTCAACCTCCTGCGCGACTTCGCTCACCAGAAACATCTCAACGCAACCTTTCTGCGCGTTATACCCGGCTTCATGCCTGAACTTTACCAGCTCAAAATTCCCTGCCAACTCAGTATTCAGGTGGGCCAGGATATTCAGATTAAAGCGTCCTGTGATCCCGGCGCGATCATTGTAGGCACTGTTCAGGACATCGTGATTCTTCTTCAGATCAACGCCGATGAGCAACCCGCCGTCACTACCGACATGGCCACGAACCCGTTTCAGAAATTTCACCGCCTGGTCGGGGTCAAAGTTACCGATGCTTGAACCTGGGAAAAACCCGACCCGGCGGCCCTTCGTCTTGATCGGCAGGTCAAAATCCTGACTGTAGTCAATGCAGGTTGCCTCGACGTTCAGCCAATGGTAATCGTCTCTGAGCCTCTCAACGGATTTCGCCAGATATTCCCTCGAGATATCGATCGGCGCATACACTGATGGCCGCAGGTTCTCGAGTAGCACACGGATCTTTTCACTACTGCCACTGCCGTACTCGATCAGCACTACATTGCGACCGATGGCGGTTACTAGATCCTCATTAAGAGATCTGAGCAGACCAATCTCAGTCCGGGTAGGATAGTACTCCGGCTGACGTGTAATTTCCGTAAATAGCTGCGACCCGATTTCGTCGTAAAAGTACTTGGGTGCGATCTGTTTGTTCGCCTGGCTCAATCCTGAAAGCACCTCAGAGGTCATATCAATGTCACGAGTCGGCAGGTCATAGAACTTCAATGTCTGTACCGTCACGTGTCAATCCATCAGACAATGAATTTCAAACATCTCTCACCAGCCGGATACCACTGAATTGCCAGCGATCCTTTGGATAAAAGAAGTTCCTGTAAGTCGACCGGATATGGTCGCGAGGCGTTGCACACGAACCGCCACGTAACACCCACTGACTCGACATGAACTTTCCGTTGTACTCACCTAACGCTCCCTCAAAGGTGCGAAAACCAGGATACGGTTCGTAACTACTGCGCGTCCATTCCCAAACACCGCCAAACATCTGACTAATTCGGTCTGTCATCCGCTCTGCTCGAGGCTTAGGGTGATAGTGTTGCTCTTCAACAAAGTCACCATCCTCCATAGCCAGGTCACTCGCGACTTCCCATTCCGCCTCAGTCGGCAGACGCATTCCGGACCAGTGACTAAACGCTTCCGCTTCGTAGCCGCTGACGTGGCACACGGGAGCGTCAGATTGAAGAGGCGCTAGACCTGAGAGTGTGTACTCCATCCAACCCTGGTCCGTCTGTACCCAATAGAGCGGCGCACGAACACCGTTTTCCTGCCAGAGCGACCAGGCATCTGACAGCCAAAGCGACGATTGCTCGTAACCGCCCGACTCCACAAACGCAAGATACTCAGCGTTCGTGACCACGCGATCGGAGATTTCGAAGTCGCGAGTAAACACCTTGTGTCGTGGGAACTCATTATCAAAAGCGAAACCCGATTGATCGTGCTGCCTACCCAGTTCGTGGAGCCCACCCGGAACGCGAATAAACGAAAGAGTATCCGGGCCGTTTGAAGGCGAGTCCGTTTGTTCGGCGTATGCTGGGTACAGCGGATTGTGTCCCAGGTTGTACTTAATGTCTGTCAGCAGCAGTTCCTGATGCTGCTGTTCGTGGTTCAGTCCCAGGACCACTTTGAATCCAATGTCTGCACTGGTACTCCCGACCAAAAGCGACAGCATCGCGGCATCCACATGCTCTCGATAGGCGAGCACTTCGGATACAGTCGGGCGTGACAAGAGTCCTCGTTCAGCGCGTGGATGCTGCCGTCCAACGCCGTTGTAATATGAATTGAACAGGACGTCGAACTGGGGATGGAAAACCTGGTAACCAGGTAGATGGACCTTCAACAGAAAGGTCTCGAAAAACCAGGTGGTGTGGGCGAGATGCCATTTTGGCGGACTGGCATCAGGAGCGGGCTGAATCACATAGTCTTCAACTGACAAAGGATCACACAGTGCACAGCTCTGTCGACGCACCCTGACATAGTCTTCCTGCAGCCCCGCTGTCGCTATTGACTCGGGCCGGACCGACACGGCGTCTCCTTACACTTATCTATCCTGTTGATAATGCCATCCTCAGCTTCGCATCAAATGACCCATCAGCGTGGCAATATTCAACTCGCCGTGAGGTGCCTTGATAAATCCAACGTACTCACCCTTTGGGTTGATCACCGCAATGCTGGCTGAGTGATCGACAAGGTAGCCGTCCGGATCTGGGCCAGGAACTTTGCCAAACGCAACGTTGAGTTGGGATGCCAGCAAGACGATTTGATCAAACTCGCCTGTAAGACCCCGGAATGTCGGGCTAAAACTTCGCACATACGCATCCATTGAGGACGCCGTATCACGCTCTGGATCGACGCTGACCAGAATGACGGCGGGCGGATCTGACATCTTGGACGTGGCTCTCGCAAGGACCCCCATCGTCGTCGGACAGATATCAGGACAATACGTGAACCCAAAAAACACCAGCGTCCAGTGCCCTTCGAAAATCGTCTCATCGACTGTTACCCCCACGTTGTCCCGTAGTACGAAAGCGGAGAGTGGTCGATATTCAGGGTAGTGAAAGAAACCAAGTTCACGGAGCTGATCATCACCTGGCAAGCCCGGGTTGAGGAAATTGTGGAAAAACAGGCCCAGGATGACGCAGATGAACGCCATCAACCACAATAGCGTGTTGCGAATCCCACGCCGGCGATCTATGTCCAACTCAGACATAGTTCACCGGCAACATGTAGTGATCCACGACAAGTCCGATGAACAGCAACATCAAATAGACGATCGAAAAACGAAAGGTCTGGATAGGCGCCTGATCCCTATCCTTGAGCATTCGGACACAGTGAAACAGGAACACACCTCCCAGAACCAGCGCGACTGCCAGATAGAGAATGTTGCTCATTCCAATCACAAACGGCATGACAGAAATCAGTATCAGGATGACGGTGTAAAGCAGGATGTGCAACTTCGTGTATTGCTCACCGTGCGTGACTGGCAGCATCGGTATGGCAACTTCCCTATATTCGTCAACCCGATCAATGGCAAGCGCCCAAAAATGAGGCGGTGTCCAGGCGAAGATAATGAGGACCAACAGCAGTGCGCCCCCATCAATCGTTCCCGTAACCGCGGTCCACCCAAATAGTGGTGGCGCAGCGCCGAATAAACCACCAATGACGATGTTCTGCGGTGTTGCGCGTTTTAGGTACAGTGTGTAGATCAATCCGTAGCCGATCCAGGAGGCCAGGTTTAGAAGGGCCGTGAGTGGGTTGACCAACCACGCCAGTATCATCAGTCCCACCAACCCCGTCAGCGCGACAAAAACAGCCCCCTGCACTCCAGAGACCCTTCCTTGTGCGACGGGCCGGTTTCGGGTTCGCGCCATCACAGCATCGACACGGGCATCCATTAGATGATTCATCGCAGCCGCGGACGCAGCCACAAGCGCAATCCCAAGATTGCCGAAGACAAGGATATCCCAGGGCACCATCCCTGGAGTCGCTAGTAACATACCGACGAGCGCACACAACAGCATAAGCAGGACCACACGCGGTTTACACAGCGTCAGATAGTCCTGCCAGCCAGGCATTGTTGCGGTCATGAAATGGTTCAATACAGTTCCCGGGGGTCCGGTGAATCAACGGCGAACATCGTAACGTATTCAACTGGCCCGTACATCTTCAAGAACGGCTCTCTCGTTATCCAACCCTGGATAGCTTCAATAGATGCTTGAGGTCTTTCAACATATCCTGGCCGGAGTTCTCAGGACTGAATCGAAGCATGAGATTCCCCATCGGGTCCATGAGATAGATCCAATGCCCCTCTGACGTCAGACCCATCCGCGATAAATCGTCATTCAACCATTCAATAATGAGTTCCGGATGCTCAGAACTAATCAATGTATCGAACGTTTCGTCCAGCTCTGTGGAAACAGGTAACAATAATTGCCGCATTCTTTGAGCATCTTTGCCGAGCGCAACCGTGACCTGACGCATCAGGTAAAGCCGTTCTATACAGTCACCGTTACACCTGGAGTCCCCAATATAGATCAAGCTCCAATAACCAGCATGGTGGTGTTCGCTAAAACGCATGGCGGGCTGTATCAGCTCACCCCGGTTGGTGGTGACCCCAGACAAAATGTCTGGGAAATGAAAAAAGAACAGATACGCCAGAATCACCGGCACAAAGGCGATACCAAAGATCGCAAGCATCGTTCGCTGCCCCCTCCGTTCGGCACGTTGTTCAGCCAATGGGGAATTCTTTCCTTGCACACTTTTCGTCTCGACGTCATTGTTCATCATCGACCCTCACTAAAAGTTCAGACGGTTGAAAACAGGAGAAAGCAACGATCTCATGAAGAAGCGCGAGGCTCATCCTGAGGTCGCCATTGTTGCCAGGTAAAGACACCCCACATGACGACAATTGCGAACGCCATCAGGAACCATTGAACCGCATAGCCGCGATGCATTTCCGGCGCCATCACCGTCACCGGCCAATGTCGTGGCAGGGCCATTGGATCTTTCTCGTCCAGCCTGATCAAAACCGGATACAGAGGTTCTGATAACACCTGGCCGATCTGTTCAGCATCTGCTAGCTGAATAAGCGACACACCATTCGACATCGTTTCAGAGCCTAGCCAGGACCGCTCTGCTTCTCGAGAAAACCGGGGTATGCCGATGATCGACACCAAACCCGGTGTCACACTGGCATCAAACAATATATCGACCGCCGCCAATCGATGGGGGCCTGCCGGCACATAGCCTCGATTGATCAGCACCGGTTGCTCAATGGTGGCATCTCTGAAAAGCTGAAGCACTTCGTACCCGGCTCGACCTTTAAGGATTCGATTATCAAGGAGCACCCAACGATTCTCCCATCGACCATAAAGAACAACACGCGACCCTGCGTTTTGCAGGTCGCCTATGTCCCGTGCTTCCAATTCGGCGAGACCGACAGGTGGTCTGGCCATGGCTTCTGCATTGGCTTCAAGTAAAGCCACCTTTTCTTCTTCCCGATCGAGCTGCCAGAATCCTAGATGCACAAACACGATGAAAAAGACCACAGTGAACGCTGTCACCCGCCAATTGATCGATCGCACTATGTCACCTGCGTAACGTTATTATGAAGATGGCCGTCCAAGCTGGCGGGCCAGCGCAATCCGTGGCAGCATGGAACGGGAACGGACGGACCACATCATGATCCTTAAAACCATTATCGTTATTCTGTTTTTTGCCAACGTCGCAGTACTTGGACGCGCGCTGTATACATTACTGCTAGACCAGGGCAGGGGTGGAAAGCGAACCGCCAACCTTTTGTTGCTCCGTGTGGGCCTTGCAATCGCATTGATCGCAACGATCGCTGTGGGTGTCGTAACAGGCGAGTTAGGCGTCAGCGCTCCCTGGTCTCCCTGACCTGATCGCTCTATACCCAATCAGAACCCGGTGGGGCCACCACCAAGCAGATAAACGAAAATAAACAAGCCGACCCAGACCACGTCAACAAAGTGCCAATACCAAGATGCGGCTTCAAAACCAAAGCAGTCATCTGCATCGAAATGTCCTTTCAACGCTCTCCCCAGCATGACAATTAGCATAAACGTTCCGATTGTCACATGAGCGCCGTGGAATCCGGTGAGCATAAAGAAAGTTGTGCCATAGATCCCGGATGCGAGCGTCAGACCCAGGTCTACGTAGGCGTGGTAGTACTCGTACCCCTGAACGACCAAAAAGATGAGGCCCAATGCAATGGTTGCCGCCAGCCAATTGATCAGCTTCTTCCGATTACCTTCCTTGATCGCGTGGTGTGCGATGGTAACCGTAAAACTCGACGTGATCAGCAGCATGGTATTCACCAAAGGCAGCTGCAGTGAGGGAATGACCTCCGCCGGACCCACAAACTTATCGGCTTCCGGATTGCTCATCAGCGGCCATTCGGGCGTATACGCTGGCCATAACATGTCCGAAGGTCCCCGATCACCTTCACCGCCGAGCCATCCCACCACCCAAAATCTGACGTAAAACAACGCGCCAAAGAAGGCCATAAAGAACATGACCTCCGAAAAGATGAACCACGCCATCGCCCACACGTACGAGCGGTTCATCTGGTCACTGTAGAGCTTCTGTTGATTCTCCTCGATCACCGTTGCGAACCAGTAGAACAGGGTAAAACCAAGCACCAGCCCGCCAACCAGCACCACCCAGGTGCCTGCAGAATGTTCGACACCGGCGGTCATGTCATTCAGGATACTGCCTATCCCGAACAGCGTCAGGAAAATTCCCAACGACGCAAATATCGGTAACTTGCTGTTGTGAGGTACGTAGTAGGCTTCGTAACTCTGCTCCGACATGGTGTACTCCGATTCGGTTCAGTTTTCTTTCAGTGTCTCTGTTCTCTCGACGCGTTCAGTGTAAACGCGCCAGTGCCACATCCTCTTGTTCTGTGACATCGAACAAGGTGTAGGCCAGCGTCAGTGTGTGGACGTCGTCAGGCACATCGCGATCCACAATAAAATGTAACGGCATTTCGATCGATTCTCCGGTCGCCAGCTGTTGCTGCTCGAAACAGAAACATTCCGTTTTGTGCAAATATCGGGAGGCATAATAAGGGGTAACACTTGGGACCGCCTGAGCAGTCATCGATTTTGACGATGGATTCCGTGCAAAAAAATCGGTGCGATAGCTAGCCCCAGGATGAACAGTCATCGTACGGACAGTAGGCCTGAACTCCCAAGACATACCGGCGTTATTGTTAGCAATAAACTGGACTTTGATCTCTCGGTCTGTAGCGACAACATCCTCAGTCGTCGCGACCTGATCCCCGGTCTTGCCATTGAGCCCAGTGATATCGCAAATAACGTCATACAGCGGCACCATCGCAAAACCAAACCCGAACATGCCTATTGCAACGGCTGCCAGCTTCAGCGCGAATGATGTCGTGTTTCCCTGTTTCATCGGTTACTTCTGGTTACGGTTGATCACCGTCAACCGTGGGCCTCTTCCAGGTTCTTCGGTGGTGTTGAGAAAGAATGGTACGGTGCCGGTGACGGAATCGTCCATTCGAGACCATGGGCGCCTTCCCAAACCTGATCCGTCGCCTTCTTGCCACCTCGAATCGTCTGCAGAATGATGAACAGGAACAGGATCTGGCTGAACCCGAACAGAAACGCCCCACAGCTTGAGATCATGTTGTAGTCGGCGAACTGCAGTGCATAGTCTGGTATCCGCCGAGGCATCCCTGCGAGACCCGTGAAGTGCTGCGGGAAAAACGTGACGTTGATCCCTATAAACGACAACCAGAAATGGGTCTTGCCCAAAGCTTCGTTATACATGTTGCCCGTCCACTTCGGTAGCCAGTAGTAAACCGCCGCCATAATCGAGAAGACGGCACCCGGCACCAGCACATAGTGGAAATGCGCTACGACGAAGTATGTATCGTGATATTGGAAGTCAGCCGGGACGATGGACAGCATCAGCCCAGAAAGACCACCAATGGTAAATAGGATCACGAATGCAACAGAAAACAGCATCGGGGTCTCAAACGTCATAGAGCCCTTCCACATCGTTGCTACCCAGTTGAAGACCTTCACACCTGTGGGAATTGCGATCAGCATCGTTGCGTACATGAAGTACATCTCTCCCGTAATCGGGATGCCCGCAGTAAACATGTGATGCGCCCAGACGATGAAAGACAGGAACGCAATCGCGGAGGTCGCATACACCATCGATGCGTAACCAAATAGTCGCTTGCGCGCGAACGTCGGGATAATGGCCGACACAATGCCGAACGCCGGAAGGATCATGATGTAGACCTCAGGATGCCCGAAGAACCAGAACACATGCTGGAACAAAACTGGATCGCCACCACCTCCTGCATCAAAGAATGCAGTCGCAAAATGGATGTCCATCAGCATCATGGTCACGACACCGGCGAGCACAGGCATCACTGCAAGAAGCAGATACGCCGTAATTAGCCAGGTCCATACAAACAAAGGCATCTGCATCAGTTTCAGACCTGGTGCACGCATATTCAAGATCGTGACGATGATATTGATCGATCCCATGATCGACGATGCCCCCATGAGGTGAACGCCAAATATGAAGTATGTCACCGTCGGAGGCGCATACTCCGTAGATAAAGGCGCATAGAACGTCCAGCCGAAATTGGGCGCACCTCCTTCCATGAAAAAGGTCGCCAGCAACATTGAAAATGCGAAGGGCAAGATCCAGAAACTGAAATTGTTCATCCGCGGCAGCGCCATATCGGGCGCACCGACCATCATGGGGACCAGCCAGTTGGCGAGTCCGACAAACGCGGGCATCACAGCACCAAAGACCATGATCAGTCCGTGCATGGTCGTCATCTGAATGAAAAACTCGGGTTCTACAATCTGTAGCCCAGGTTGAAATAGCTCTGCCCGAATGACCAGTGCAAAGACCCCACCGGTCAGGAACATGATGAAGCTGAACCAGAGGTAAAGCGTGCCAATGTCCTTGTGATTGGTGGTCAGCACCCACCGCATCAAACCTTTGTCAGGACCGTGATGGTGGTCCTCATGATTATCGTGTTCTATAACTGCGCTCATGAACTTCTCTCTATTGACCAGTTAGCATACTGTTGATGTCTTTGGGCTGGACACTGTCGCCCAGATTGTTACCCCAGGCATTACGTTCATAGGTCGTCACCGCGGCGATTTCGGAGGGGCTCAGCTGCGATGCAAACGCTTGCATCGCCGTCCCCGGTTTACCGTTCAGGATAATATCGATGTGCGCATCTATATCACCGACTGCAATACCTTGACCGACTAGCGACGGGAAGGCCGGTGGCAATCCCTGACCATTGACCTGATGGCAGGCTGCGCAGGCGCGGAGATAAACTTCTTCGCCCGTCGTCATCAGCTCGTCCATTGTCCATGTCTTACCGGTCTCATTCCATGCCTGCTGTGCTGACTGCTTCTGATCCGCAAGCCATAAATCATATTCCGGTCGTTCAACAGCATGAACGACAACGGGCATGAAACCGTGGTCCTTACCACAGAGCTCTGCACATTGCCCTCGGTATATACCAGGCTCTTCAACAATAGCCCAGGACTCGTGGATGAACCCAGGAACGGCATCCTTTTTCACCGCAAAATCAGGGACCCACCAGGCATGAATTACGTCCTCAGCGGTAATAAGGAAACGAATTCGCGTATCCGTGGGAATCACAAGAGGATTGTCGACATCCAAAAGATAGTGTTCCCGCTTGGCTGCGCGATTATAGATTTCATCCGGCGGCGTCAGCAGATTGGACATGAACTTCACCTGTGTCGCAGGGTTGGGATCATCG
>MDTB01206935.1_pt1 | contig 62046 bp, 57 predicted proteins | sample 811161 | NCBI WGS metagenome assembly MDTB01 (sample SAMN05326650, study PRJNA326480) | marine metagenome | isolation source: seawater | place: Mediterranean Sea | collected 2009
ACAATCGGTGAATTCTATAGAGATAATGGTATGCATGCTCTGATAATTTATGATGACTTATCAAAACAAGCAGTGGCATATAGACAAATGTCACTTTTATTAAGAAGACCTCCAGGCAGAGAAGCGTATCCTGGAGATGTATTTTATCTTCATAGTAGATTGTTAGAAAGAGCAGCAAAACTAAATGAGTCTATTGGCGGTGGTTCATTGACAGCCTTGCCAATCATTGAAACTCAGGCTGGCGATGTTTCAGCTTATATACCAACTAATGTTATTTCAATAACAGATGGACAGATATTTTTAGAAACTGAACTTTTCAATCAAGGAATAAGGCCTGCAGTAAATGTTGGTCTTTCGGTTTCAAGAGTTGGTTCTGCTGCACAAACAAAAGCTATGAAAAAAGTTGCAGGTTCAATAAAATTGGAATTAGCACAGTATCGAGAAATGGCAGCATTTGCTCAATTTGGCTCAGATTTAGATCAAGCTACCCAAAATCTTTTGAACAGAGGTTCTAAATTAACTGAATTATTAAAACAAAATCAATATTCACCATTAACCGTATCCGAACAAGTAGTATTAATATTTTCTGGGGTAAAAGGCTTTTTAGATGACATTGAATTAACAAAAATAAAAGAATTTGAGAAAAATTTATTGGAAAAAATTAGAGAAGAAAAAAATGAAATTTTAGAAAATATTCAGTCCACGGGAAAATTAGATGAAGAAACTGAAAAGAGTCTTATAGAAATAATTAATTTAGTGAAGAAAGGGTAATGTGCCGAGTTTAGATGATTTAAAAAAAAGAATAAAGAGTGTTAAAAAATACTCAAAAAATTACAAAAGCTATGAAAATGGTCGCTGCAGCAAAATTAAAAAAAGCTCAAGAAAAAGCTGAGAATGGCAGACCATATAGCGATAGAATGCAAGACATTATCTTAAATTTAACAAAATCAATAAGCGATAAGAGCAATGCTCCAAAATTATTATTTGGCAATGGTAAAGATGAAGTTTACCTTGGAGTTGTTATAACCGCTGATAGAGGGCTTTGTGGTGGGTTTAACACAAACATTTGCAAATTAGCTAAAAAAAGTTTTAAAGATCTTCTAAATAACGGAAAGAAAATTAAGATACTTACTGTTGGATCAAAAGGTCATGATCAACTAAAAAGAGAATTTGAAAATTATATTATCGAAAATATCTCATTTAAAGATAAAAAAAATATAACCTTTAAAGAGGCAAACCAAATTGGAAACCTAATTTTAAAACTTTTTAATGAAGAAAAATTCGATAAATGTCTTATATTTTATAACAACTTTAAAAATGTAATAACGCAGATTCCACAAGAAAAACAAATAATACCAGCTGGTATCAGTAATGAGAAAAATTCTTCTGAAGAAATTAGTTCTTATGATTTTGAACCTGATGAGGATGAAATTCTCGAGGACCTTCTACCCAAAAATATTTCCACACAAATTTATAAAGCATTCTTAGAAAATTCAGCTAGTGAGCAAGGATCTAGGATGACAGCAATGGACAATGCAACTAGAAATGCAGGAGATTTAGTAGATAAGCTTACAATTAACTACAATAGAAGCAGACAAGCTGCCATTACAAAAGAACTAATTGAAATAATATCAGGAGCGGAGAGTTTATAAAATGAACAAGCAAGGAGTCATTACACAACTTATTGGCGCAGTAGTCGATGTAAAATTTGACGGTGAATTACCAGAAATTTATACTGCTCTTGAGGCAGAAAATGGAGGAAACAAATTAGTTTTAGAGGTTGCCCAGCATTTAGGGGAAAGTAGCGTTAGAACCATAGCTATGGATGCCACTGAGGGTTTAAAAAGAGGAGACAAAGTTACGAATACAGGAGCTCCAATAAGTGTTCCTGTAGGACCGGAAACACTAGGGCGAATTATAAATGTAATCGGAGAACCAATTGACGAGAAGGGAAAAGTTACAACTAAAGAAAAATGGCCAATCCACCGACAAGCTCCTAAATTTACAGATCAGTCAACAGAAACTGAGATATTAGTCACTGGAATTAAGGTTATAGATTTATTAGCTCCATATGCAAAAGGTGGAAAGATAGGTTTATTTGGCGGCGCTGGTGTTGGTAAAACTGTAACAATCATGGAACTTATAAATAATATTGCAAAAGCACATGGAGGATTTTCAGTATTTGCAGGCGTGGGTGAAAGAACAAGAGAAGGTAATGATCTTTACCACGAGATGATAGAGTCTGGAGTGATAAAAACTGATGGCAAAGGATCTAAAGCAGCTCTGGTATATGGACAAATGAATGAGCCGCCAGGAGCAAGAGCTAGAGTTGCTTTGACAGGTTTAACAGTTGCAGAATACTTTAGAGATAAAGAAGGTCAGGATGTCTTATTTTTTGTTGATAACATTTTTAGATTTACTCAAGCTGGATCTGAGGTTTCAGCTTTACTTGGAAGAATTCCCTCGGCAGTAGGTTATCAACCAACATTAGCAACTGACATGGGGAATTTACAAGAAAGAATTACATCTACTGGCAAAGGTTCAATTACATCTGTTCAGGCTATTTATGTACCCGCTGACGATTTAACAGATCCTGCTCCAGCAACATCCTTTTCACACTTAGATGCTACAACAGTATTATCTAGACAAATAGCTGAACTAGGAATTTATCCGGCTGTTGATCCTCTTGACTCTACGTCTAGAATTCTCGATCCTAGAGTTGTAGGAGAGGAGCATTATAGAGTTGCAAGAGATGTTCAAAAAATTTTACAATCATACAAATCTCTTCAAGATATAATTGCTATTTTAGGGATGGACGAACTTTCTGAGGAAGACAAACTTACAGTTGCGAGAGCTAGAAAGATACAAAGATTTCTGTCCCAACCTTTTTTTGTTGCTGAAGTGTTTACAGGTTCTCCGGGAAAGCTTGTTGATTTAGAATCTACAATTAAAGGCTTTGACGCCATATGTAAAGGAGAATACGATCATCTGCCTGAAGCTGCTTTTTATATGGTTGGGTCTATAGAATAAGTAATTGAGAAAGCAGAAAAATTTTCGAAAGACACAAAAAAATAATGTCAAAAAAATTTAAATTGGAAATTATCTCTCCTGAAAAATTAATATATAAATCAGAGCCAAACGAAGTTGTTATTCCATCATATGAGGGATATATGACTATTTTACCAGGTCATATACCTCTAATAACTTTTTTAAGACCAGGTATAATTGAAGTAACCACAGATCAGAAAATAAATTTTTATATTGAAGAGGGAACAGTTGAGTTTAAAGAAAATAAAATGTTAATTTTATCTAATACTGCAAAGGATTTAAAAGTATTAACAAAATCAGAAATAGACAAAATGAAGACAATTAACCAAGACTTATTAAATGGCACAAAACTTAATGATAAGGAAAGATTTATTCTATCTCACAAGGAAGAAATCTTAAAATCTATCAGCCAATAATTTTATTAATTTCAATAACAAGATTTTCATAAACCTTTTTTTTAAACTTTACAATTAAATTTGGCAACTGTTCAATTTCAACCCATTTCCATTCTAAAAATTCAGGATATTTTGTATTAACATCTATTTCACTTTCTTTGCCTATGAATTTAACAATAAACCATTTTTGCTTTTGACCTCTAAATTTGCCTTTCCAAATAATTCCAAGTAAATTTTCAGGGAGTTCGTAGATTAACCATTTATCAATAATTTTAATTAATTCAAAACTTTTAATACTTGTTTCTTCATAAAGCTCCCTCTTGAGGGCTTCATATAAGTCTTCATTTTTATGAACTCCTCCCTGAGGCATTTGCCATTTGTCAATAGGATTATCTCTTCTTTTTCCAACAAATACTTTATTATCTTTATTTAGAACTACTGCCCCAACTCCTATTCTTAGCGGTAACATTGAACCTGACATTTAAGACTGGAAAAGTTTTATAGCGTAATTTAGTTGATTGTCAGATTTTGTTTCTATTTGAAAATCTTCATCTTTCTCCTCTATGAAGATATCAGGAGAAACCCCAACTTCAGAAATTGACTTACCAGAAGGTAAATAATATTTAGAGATAGTTAACCTAATTCCGCCACCGTTTTTTAAAGGAATTATAGACTGAACTGAACCTTTTCCATAAGAACTCTCACCTAAAATAATTGCTCTTTTGTGATCTTTCAATGCTCCGGCTAAAATTTCAGATGCTGAAGCGGATCCGTTATTTATTAATACTATCAGTGGTTTTCCAGCAATTCCATCTCCAGTTTTGGCAAAAAATTTTCTCGTTTCAGATTTCTTTCTTCCTCTTGTAGATACTATTTCACCGTCCTCTAAAAAAAAATCTGTAATTCTAATTGCTTGAGTCAAAAGTCCCCCTGGATTATTTCTTAAATCGATTACATAACCCCGAGGGTCATTATTCTTTTCAAATTTTTTAACACTTTCAATTAGCTGATTATCGCTATTTTCATTAAATGATTTTAATCTTATATAAGCAATATCATTCTTATCACCAATAATTTTTGCGCTTACAGATTTAATTTCAATAATTTCTCTCCTTATAAAAAATTCTATTGCCTTTTTTACATTTTTTCTTCTTACAGTTAATTTAATTGATGAACCGACTGGTCCCCTCATTAATTTTACAGACTCCATTAAAGTTTTTCCTTGCACCTGTTCGTCATTTATTCTCACTATATAATCACCAGATTTAATACCAGCTTTTGCAGCGGGTGTACCATCAATAGGAGATATTACTTTAACTACACCAGCTTCCATTCCTATTTCTATTCCAAGCCCGCCGAATTCTCCTTTAGTGTCAGTTTGCATTTCTTTGAATAGTTCTGGGCTCATATACGAAGAATAAGGGTCCAATGATTGCAAAATACCATTTATGGCTGAGTCCATCACATCAGATTGATTTATTTTATCAATATACTCATTACTGATTTTCTCTAAAACTTCACCAAATAAATCAATTTTTCCGTAAAGATCATCATATTTATTTGCATAAACTTTATTAAAAAAAGAAAATAAAAATATCACTATTATAAATTTTTTCATATCATTGCTTTCTCTTTTGGAGTCTCTTCTTTCCACATTTTTTCAAGATCATAAAAACTTCTTTTTTCGGGATGAAAAATATGAACTATTATATCCAAAGCATCGACTAACTTCCATTCCTGACTATCTTTACCCTCAATTTTACAATTATAAATTCCTGATTTTTTAAGTTCCGTCAGCAATATTTCACTTAAAGCTTGTATGTGCCTTGACGAAGTTCCAGATGCAATTATCATATAGTCTGCAATATAAGTTTTATTATGAAGATCGATTGTAATTATATCTCGGGCTTTATTAAGGTCTAAGGTTTTTTCTATTAATGATTTAATTTCTAAAATTTCCATCAATTGTTAACTTAATTTACTTTTTATCATAGTAGAAGAAATATTAAACTTTTTATTATTAATAAAGATAATATTATTTTTATACCCATTCTTGATCAAAATTGACTTTTTTGCAAGTTTATCATATCCTTTTCTTGAAAAAACTACCAATACACAAGATTTAAGTATATTTTTATAATTTTTCCATCTATGAAAATCAATTAAATTGTCTGCACCTATTAAAAAAAAGATATATTTTTTTTTATTTTTTTTCTTAAAATAATTTATTATTTTAAACGTTCTTGAGGAACCAACAACCTTGTCTAAATATTTGACCTTAATTTTTCTGTTATTTTTCAAAATTTTTTTACATTTAGAAATTCTTTTCTCCAAAGAAAAATGGGATTTGTTTTTAAAAGGATTTTGTTTAGTTATGATCCAATTAATTCTTCTAATCGGTAATTTTTTTAGAGCGACCTTTGAAATTTTTAAATGACCATAATGTGGTGGATCAAATGAACCACCTAGTAACCCCAAAGAGCTAAATTTTATTTTTTCCATTTAATTTAAGATCTAATAATACCATTTCCAGAAACTATATATTTATAAGATGTGAGCTGGTCTATTCCAACTGGTCCCCTAGGAGGAAGTTTATTTGTGGAAATTCCGATCTCTCCTCCAAAACCAAATTCTCCTCCATCCGCAAATTGTGTTGATACATTATGCATCGCTATTGAACTGTTTACATTATTAAGAAAAAAATTTGCAGATTTTGTTTTTTTTGTAATTATCGTATCAGTATGCATTGTACCGTATTTGAGTATATGTGAGACTGCTTCTTGAACATTTTTGACTAATTTTATTGAAATTATAGAGTCTAGATACTCCGTCTTCCAATCTTTATTACTAGCCAACTTAAGCTTATTCTGAAAAGCCTTATTAATTTGTTTGTCAACTCTTACTTCACAGCCGTTTTGAATTAACATATTTACTAATGGAACTGCATGCGAATAAATCGCAGATTTTTCAATTAATAATGTCTCTAGTGCGCCGCAAATACTCGTCCTTCTCATTTTGGCATTTAAAACTATTTTCGAGGCAGTAGTTAAACTCGCTGATTTCTCGACGTAAGCATGACAAAGACCTTCTAGGTGACCTATAACATGAACATTTGATAGCTTTTGAACTTTTTCAACTAAACCCCTTCCTCCTCTTGGAACAATTACATCTATATAATTATTCATGCGGGAGAGCATGTAATCAACAATAGATCTATTTTTTTTTTTCTATGATTTGAACACAATTTTTGTCAAAATTATTTTGTGCAAGGCTATCTCTAAATAAATCTGCTAAAATTTTATTAGATCTATAAGCTTCAGATCCCCCTCTTAAAATTACACAATTATTTGATTTAAGACAAAGAGATGCAACATCAGCAGTTACATTAGGCCTACTTTCATAAATGACACCAATTACCCCTATAGGAGTAGTTACTTTTTTAATCTTAAGTTTATTTGGTCGCTTCCATTCAGCCAAAACTTTTCCTATAGGGTTTGAGAATTTGATAATATCGTTAATTGAACCTCTTATTGAGTCTATTCTTTTTTCATTCAAAATTAGCCTATCAACGAGCTTTTTTCTTTTTATATTTTTAACATCTTTTTGGTTTTCTCTTAAAATATGTTTTTTATTTTTGAGGATCTTTTTATTATAACTCTCTAAAACTTTTTGAACTTTTTTATGTTCCGTATTTTTTAACTTATGATAAGCCATCTTAGCGTTAGCACCAATTTTACGTAAATATTTCATTTAAATTTTTACCATATCATCTATATGAACTACTTCTGACTTACTTGGATATCCTAATATTTTTTCAATTTCTTTACTACGTTTCCCTTTAATTACTTGCAACTCTTGAGACGAGAAAGATGACAATCCTCTTGCTAATTCTGTATTATTTTCGTTTATAATTAATATATTGTCTCCTTTTGTAAAAGTACCCTCAGTTTTAATTATACCAGCGGCTAATAAACTTTTTCCACTTTTTAAAGCTTTCTCAGCTCCCGCATCTATTTTTATTTTTCCAGAGGAAATCAAAGAGCTTACAATCCATTTCTTTCTTGCATCCAACTTAGATATTTTTGGCTCAAAACAAGTATAAATTTTATTTTTGATCATATTTTGAATTGGATTTTTTATTTTACCATTCGCAATGTACATAAGACAACCTGAGTTCATACAAATTTTTGCAGCCTCAATTTTAGTCACCATACCACCTGACCCATAATCGCTAATTTCTTTACTAGCAAGGTCTAAAATTTCTTGGTCAATTTTGCTTACTAATTTTATCAATTTTTTTGACTTAGTATATAGTCCATTTACATTTGAAAATAAAATTAAAGCGTCGGCATTAACGATCTGAGCTACACGTGCAGCCAATCTGTCGTTATCACCATATTTTATTTCTGTGGTTGCGGTTGTGTCATTTTCATTTACAATTGGAATTGCTTTAATTTTATTGAGATTTTCAAAAGTTCTTCTTATATTTAAAGCCCTTCTTCTTTGCTCAGTGTCATCTAAGGATACTAGTATTTGGGCAGTTTTAAGCTTATTTTGTTTAAAAATTTTTCTAAATTCCTCCAATAGATAAATTTGACCAACAGCGGCTATTGCTTGACTCATTTCAATTTTGATCTTACCCTTTTTTATTTTGAGATAGTTCTGTCCTAAGGCTATGGCACCTGAGGAAACAATAATAATTTCAACATTTTTTTTATTTTTTTTATATCTTTAATTAAACTATTTACCCAATAAGACTTAAATTTACCTTTTTGGTCTACTACCGTAGATGAACCAAGTTTTATAACTATTTTTTTAAATTTATTAATATGCATATTTAATCAATGCTTTTTTTAGATTGTCTATGTCCCTTTTACTATATGTAGAGATTAAACTATATTTATTTTTTATTTTTTTTTGAAAATTTTTTAGTTTTTCCGCTAGTTTTCCATCTTCAATGTTGTCTGATTTGTTTAATACGATAAGCTCTTTTTTTTGATTAGAGACTTGTCATATGCATTTAACTCAGATCTAATCTTCCTATAGTTTTCAACAATATTCTTTTCTGTGACATCAATCATATGAAGTAATATTTTACACCTTTCAACATGTCTTAAAAATTTATCACCAAGACCAATACCTTTATGGGCGCCCTCAACAAGCCCAGGTATATCTGCAAGTATTACTTCCTTATTCTGAACATAACAAACTCCTAAATTAGGATTGATTGTTGTAAAAGGATAATTGGCTACTTTAGGTCTTGCTCTTGTTAATGCACATAGTAAACTCGATTTTCCTGCATTTGGAAGACCAATTATACCTACGTCTGCAATTACTTTAAGTTGGAGCCAAACCCAGAATTCTTCTCCGCTTTTTCCACCAGTTTTTTTTCTCGGTGCTCTATTGGTTGAAGACTTAAATCTAACATTCCCAAAACCGCCTTTTCCACCTGAAGCGATAAGGTACTTTTCTTTACTTTTTAAAAAATCATAAATTAAAGTATTATTATCTTCTTCATATATTTGAGTACCTACTGGAACTTTCAAAATTAAATCTCTTCCTCTTGCACCTGTTTTATTTTTTTTACTACCAGGGTGGCCTTGTTGCGCTTTAAAATGTTGAGAATACCTAAAATCTATAAGAGTGTTAAGATTTCTGTCTGACTCAATAATAATAGAGCCACCATCACCTCCATCACCACCGTCTGGCCCACCAAACTCTACAAATTTTTCTCTTCTAAAACTTGCAGACCCAGATCCACCATTACCGGCTTTTACATATATTTTAGCTTGATCTAAAAACTTCATTTGATTTAAAAATAACCTTAGTTATTTATATAATTAATTGGGAACAACAGAAACAAAAGTTCTGTTTAATTTTGATTTTTTAAATTTGACTTTTCCTTTAATTAAGGAAAAAATAGAATGATCTTTACCCATACCCACATTCTCTCCAGGATGAATTTTCGTTCCTCTTTGCCTTACTATAATATTTCCTGGTATCACAAATTGATCACCAAATCTTTTTACGCCAAGTCTTCTTCCTTTACTATCTCGACCATTTCGCGATGATCCACCAGCTTTTTTTGTTGCCATTTAATTTCCTATTTTTTTAAATCCTTTTTAACAGTTTTTTTTTTATCTTTAACTATTTCTTTTTTTTCGACTATTTTAGCTTCATCAATAACTTTTCCATCTTTAGCTAAAATCTTAGTTATTTGGATTTTAGAATGTCTTTGTCTATGACCATTTTTTTTCCGAGAATGTTTTCTTCTTCTCTTATGAAATATAAGAATCGTTCTATCTTTTACATTATCTAAAAGTTTAGCCTCTACTGATGCACCCTCAATACTTGGATTTCCTAACTCAGTACTTTTATCATCGTTTAAAAGTAATACATTCTCAAATTTTACAGTTTCACCTTTTTTAGCATCAAGCTTCTCTATTTCTAATATTTTACTTGCAGAGACTTTGTATTGTTTTCCGCCTGTTTCAATTATTGCAAATGACATAAATTTTTTTTTTTAAGTTTCCACGCAATATAGCTCTCAATTTTATCAAGTCAAGATTATTGAGCTTAAAAAGTATCCTTTAAATCCCTTAATTGAGTAAATACTTCCTGACCAGATGAGACTTTAAGGTTCAAAGCTTGTTTTACAGCTTTATCTTCACATCTTAAAAAAATATTTGTATTAATCTCTTCTTGTATTGTAGTTGGAATAGTAGGTTGGTTACTATTAATCTTAGAATAAATTTTTTCAGCTTTTTCTTTAAGAAAATAATTTTGTGGATCAAACTTTAAACAAAAATCTAAATTTTTTTTGGTATATTCATGACCGCAATAGATTTTAGTTTCAGGATGTAGTCCTTTTAGCCTATTTAGTGAACGAAACATATCTTCATGGGTTCCCTCAAAAACTCTACCACAACCTAAGGAAAAAAGTGTATCACCAGTAAAAACAATTTTTTCTTTTTCGAAATAGAAAGCTATATGACCACTTGTATGTCCTGGAACAAATAAAATTTTAGCTTTCAAATTACCAATATTACATAAACTATTATCATCTAATAAAATATCTATTCCAGGAATACGATCTTTATCTTTACTATAGCCAAATATTTTAGAATTATATTTTTTTTTTAACTCAAGGTTTCCCCCCACATGATCTAAATGATGATGTGTTACTAAAATATTATCTAATTTATTGTATTTTTTTATTATTTTTTCACATGACTTGAACTCTGAAGGGTCAACTATTGAGACGGTATTTGTCTCTTTTTCAAAAATCAAATAACTATAATTATCATTTAAACAAGAAATAATTTCTATATTCATTTTATCCAATTAAAAAAATTCCAACTTTTGAGAAAAGATTTTTTATTTCCAGATTACTTTTTTTTATCAAAGATGTTTTTTCCTCGTTAACACCAATAACTTTATTTATACTTATATTTTTTTCATCACAAAAACTAAATAAATCTTTAATGGTACACATATGCAGATTAGGAGTATTATACCAAGTATTTGGCAAAGTTTTAGTGACTGGCATTTTTCCAAATAATAGTAATTTTATTCTCACTTTCCAATATCCAAAATTTGGAATTGAAACTATGACTGATTTTCCAATTCTCAAAAGTTCTTTTATCACTTTGTCAGGCTCGTAGAAAGCTTGAAGTGTTTGGCTTAAAACAACGTAATCAAAAGATTGATTCGGAAATTGATGGAGTTCACTTTCAGCATTACCTTGAATAACGGTAAGACCCTTGTCTATACATTTTTGAACATTGTCTTGATCCAGCTCAAGTCCTCTCACTTCTATATTTTTTTCTTCCTCGAGAAAACTCATTAAAGATCCGTCTCCACATCCTACATCTAACACTCTAGTGTTGCTTGGTAATAAATCTGCTATGACTTTAAATTCACTTTTCATATCTAAATTTTTCGTACATTGAGTCTATAAAACTTTTTAAGGTCTTTAAAAAATCAGGCTCATCAAGCAAGAATGAGTCATGACCTTTATCTGTATCTATTTCAGAGTATGAAACATCAGCACCCGATGCATTTAACGCGATAACTATATCCTTGTTGTCTTTTGTTGTGTATAGCCAGTCCGAAGAAAAAGATATTACTAAATATTTAGTTTTTTGATTTTTAAATGCTTCAACAAGACCGCCTCTGAACTGTTTTGAAAGATCAAAATAGTCCATAGCTCTGGTTATGTATAAAACAGAATTAGCATCAAATCTTTCTACAAAAGCATAACCCTGATGTCTCAAATAGCTTTCTACTTGAAAATCTGCATTAAAACTAAATTCATAATCAGCTTTTTCCTGTAATTTTCTTCCAAATTTTTCCTGCATTCCTTTTTCTGATAAATAACTTATATGCCCAACCATTCTAGCCACAGCCAAACCATTTTTTGGTTGAACGTTTTTTAAAAAATATTTTCCTTTATCCCATACCGGGTCAGCCATGATGGCCTGACGAGCTAATTCATTTAGTGCAATATTTTGGGCACTATGACTTGAGCTACAAGCGATTGGTATGGCAGAAAATGTTTTGTCAGGAAATGTTGCACAAAATTGAAGCAATTGCATTCCACCCATTGAACCACCTGTAGCACAAAGCAGTTTTTTAATTCCAAGGTGTTCAAGCAATGACTCTTGAGCTCTTACCATATCTTTTATGGTAATTACTGGAAAGTCCAAACCATAAGGCTGTTTTTTTTCTGGATTTATATTTTTTGGACCTAAAGAACCCATACATCCACCAATCACATTAGCGCATATAACAAAATATTTATTAGTATCTATGGCTCTACCTGGACCAACTGCGGTCGCCCACCAGCCTTCTTTATTTGTTATGGGATTTGTTCCTGTTACAAATTGATCCCCAGTCAACGCGTGAAAAACAAGAATAGCATTACTTTTATTATCATTTAACTTTCCATAGGTTTCGTAAGCCAAAGGAAAATTATTAATTGTCTTACCACAATCTAATTTTAAAGGTTTTGAAACGTTTAAATTCTTAATATTTTCAAGTTTTATATTCATCCAAAAAAAAAGCCCAGCTAAACTGGGCCATAAACCCTTTTTAGCAAAATTTATTTAGCGCCTGCAATTCGGTTAAATCAGCGCTTTGAATTAATACTAAATCGTCTTAAACTTGTCAAATTGGTATGTAAAGAGTTATAGCAATATTGATATTTTTTATATAAAAAATTAATTATTATGAGTTTTCCAAGGGCAAAAAAAATTAATGCAGATAAATATGTAGCTGGTCTAAGTTTATTTAAGCAAAAAGTAGCTAAAGTAAAATTATCTGCAAACGAGTCTGCTTTAGGACCAAGCCCAAAGGCTATCCGTGAATTCAAGAAAGTTTCAAGTAATTTTAAAAGATATCCGGATTCAGACGGAACATATTTAAGAAAATTACTAGCAAATAAATTCAGCTTAGATTTCAAAAGAGTTATACTTGGATCAGGCTCAGATCAAATTTTTGAATTAGTTTGCAAAGCTTTTATAAGTAAAGGCGATGAGGTAATTATTCCACAATTTAGTTTCATAATTTACAGAATTTACAGTAAAGTAAACGGAGCAAAAATTGTATATGCAAAAGAAAAAAATTATAAGATTTCAATAGAAAATATCTTAACTAAAGTTACAAAAAAAACAAAAATTGTTTTTCTTGCAAATCCAAATAATCCAACTGGGACTTTAATTTCCAAAAAAGAAATTTTGAAACTTAGAAAAAAATTGAGAGAAAATATTCTTTTAGTGGTTGATGACGCCTATTTTGAATATGCACAAAGTAATGAGCAGTTTTCATCTGGAATTGATATTTTTAAAAATTACAAAAATGTTTTGATTACTAGAACTTTTTCAAAAATATATGGATTGGCCGGGTTAAGAGTCGGGTGGGGTTATGCCTCGAACCAAATTATAAATTCTCTTAACATGTTGAAGCCACCTTTTAATGTTAATAGAGCAGCTTTATTTGCTGCTTCAGCATCTATAAAAGATACAAAATGGCTGAAGAAAGAAATTAATCACGTCCAAAAATGGTCTCAAAAATTTTTTGAAGTGTTTAAAGTTTTAAAAATAGAAACTAACTTCGGGTACGCAAATTTTATGTTAATTAACTTCGATAGAACTAAAAATAATTCTAAAAAAATTTTTTTAAAACTAGCTAAAGCAGGTATTTTAGTGCGTAAGATGGATGTTTATAATATTAAAAATTCTTTGCGGGTAACAATTGGCAACTCTAGAGAAAATGAGAAGTTTTTAAAAGTTTTAAAAAAAATAATAAATGTTTAAAAAGATAACCATTATAGGGTGTGGCTTAATTGGGTCATCAATACTAAGATCTTTAAATAACCACAAGATAACTGATAAAATTTCAGTTTTCGATAAATCTAAAGATGTTCAATCTTTTTTAAAAAAAGAAAAATTAAGCGATAATATTTCCAATGATTTAGTAAAATCCGTAAGAGGAGCAGACCTTGTTATAATTTCTTCGCCACTCAGCTCTTATAAAGAAATTCTTTTAAGCATCAAAGATCATCTTGATGCGGATACAATTTTATCCGATACGGGTTCAGTGAAAAAAGAAGTTGACAAAATTGTATTTAATTTAGGAATGAAAGATGTGTCTTGGATAGGATCTCATCCCATAGCAGGCACAGAACAAAGTGGTCCAAGTGCTGGAGATAAAGATTTATTTAAAGAAAGATGGAGCATTTTATCTCCTCCCAAAACTCACAACAAAGAGCATTTAAGTAGATTAAAATTTTTTTGGGAAAGTTTAGGATGCAAAGTAAAAGTAATGAGCTCAGAAGAACATGATCAAATACTTTCACTAACTAGTCATTTACCGCATGCTATAGCTTATAATTTGGTTGTTACAGCATTTAAGGATAATGAAAGTTTTAGGGAAGAAATTATAAAATATAGTGCCGGGGGCTTAAGAGACTTTACCAGAATTGCTTCTTCAGACCCTTTAATGTGGAAAGATATATTTATTGACAATTCTGACAATATTTTAAAAGTTCTGGATAGTTTTTCAAAAAATATTGAAGAGTTTAAAAAGGCAGTGGCAGAAAAAAACAGCGAAAAATTATTAAAAATTTTTTCATCTACAAAAAATATACGCAAAGAGATAATCCAAGCAGGTCAGGATATTGACAAACCTGATTTTGGTCGAAAAAATATTAAATAAATCTTTCGCACTCATCATAAATTTTTTTTTCTAGTTCACGATTAAAAGTGTCTCTATCTTTACCGGGTTTAATAGGCTCAAGAAAAGAAATATTGATATTTCCAGGATATTTCATAAAACTATTTTTTGGCCAAACTTTTCCTGTATTTAAAGCTACCGGAATACAAGCGATGTTTAAAGCTTTATATATTCTACCGGCACCTTTTTTAAAAGGCGCTCTCTCCCCGAATTTCACTCTAGTTCCTTGCGGAAATATAAGCAAAGGTCTATTTTCTTTATCTAGTTTAGCTTTTATTTGTGTGAAAAAATCCACATTTTCTTTTGTAGTTGTCTCTCTTACAATTGGTATAGATCCAATTTTTTTTAAATACCAACCAAACAAAGGTATTTTAAGTAATTCTTTTTTAAGAATAAATATTGGAAAATTTATTGGTGCCTGCAAAACAAAAGTCTCAAACATAGATTGATGGGCTGAAGCAACAAAAAAATATTTTTCTTTTTTGAGATTTTCCAAACCAGAAAATTTTACGTCAACTTTTAAAATAATTTTCATTAAAAAAATTAAATAATAGGCTAAAAACTTTCCAAATAACAATGATACTTTACTTGGCAACAACAGTGATGGCAATGCAACTAAAAGAACAATAAATAAACCGATAAAAAAAAATAAATTAAAAAGCAATGATTTTAAAAATTGCATTAATATTTTATCAATTTATTTAGGTCTTGTTTTTTTCTGATGATTTTAAATTTTCTTCTATTTACCAAAATTTCAGCTATTAAAGGTTTCGAATTATAGTTTGACGAGAGCACAGATCCATAAGCCCCTACATCTTTTATTGCAACAAAATCATTTTCGGATAGATACTGATACCTTTTATAATTTCTAAATTTACAACTAGTTTCACAAATAGGCCCTACAAATTCTATATTTTTATTTATTTTTAATTTATTTTTGAAAATAGGGATTATTTCGTGCTGTGCATCATATAATGCTGGTCTCATAAAATCGTTCATTCCAGTATTTAAAATAATAAAGTTTTTGGCTTTAGTTTGTTTGATATATTGAATTTTAGAAATCAAAATCCCAGAGTTACCAACAATTGCCCTTCCAGGTTCAAATATAATTTTACAGTTAAATTTTTTTCTAAATCTATTTACTAGTTTTGGATAATTTTTAAGTCTTATATTTTTATCGTTTTGGTTGTAAGAAATTCCAAATCCTCCACCTAAATCGATGTATTTAAGTTTTATTTTTGTTTTATTTAAAACTTGCTCAATTACTTTCAAGGTTTTGTTAAAAGGAATTTCATTTAAAATTTGGCTGCCAATATGTACACTTATTGAATTTAAATCAACATATTTCAATTTTTCGATTTTTTTACAAATATTGATCAAATCTTTTTTCGATAAACCAAATTTATCATCTGCCTTACCAGTCGATATTTTTTTGTGAGTTTCTGCTTTAATATTCGGATTCAGTCTCAAACCAATTGATGTCTTCTTTTTTCTCTCTCTTGAAAGCCTGTTTATAAGATTTACCTCGCTTTCCGACTCAGCGTTAATTAGTAAAATTCTTTTTTTAATCGCAAATTTAATTTCATCCTCACTTTTTCCAACTCCAGAAAAAACTATTTTATTCGGCTTTATACCGGCATTTAAAGCTCTTAATAACTCTCCTTGAGAAACAACATCCGCCCCGGAGCCTAAATTTTTGAGTAATTTAAGTATACTTGGGTTAGAATTAGATTTTACTGAAAAACATATTATTGGATTTACTTTTTTAAAAATACTCTTAAATCGTGTAAAATTTAACTCTATCTGTTTTTGTGAATAAAGATAAAATGGAGTTGGTATTTTCTTTATCAAAGACATGACCGGAACACTTTCCATTGATAATTTTTGATTTCTATAAGAAATTTCTGTCATTTAACCATTTGAATATTGGATATTTGTTTTGCGAATTTGGGACTTGACTTCTTCCCACATGAAAATAAAAATATTAGGGTAAACATTATTAAAATACATTTCTTCATATTTCTCTCTTATATCTTTTTAACATTTTTTTTATATTTATAGCAGATGTTCCGCCATAAGATCTTTTTGAATTCATTGAGTATTTCACATTAAAAATTGTTAAAATTTTGCTATCAACGTCTTTATAAATTTTTTTTATTTCTGATAATGCTAATTCATTTAAATTTTTATTTTTTTTCTCAGCATAATTTACAAGCTTAGAGGATATTGCGTATGAATCTCTGAAATTCATTTTTTTTTGTTTAACTAAATAATCAGCAAAATCGGTTGCTGTTGTAAAACCGTCGTTCGCCATTTTAAACATTCTTTTTTTGTCGGCTTGTAAATTTTTAATCAATTCTAATCCCAATATTAACGTATCTTTTAAAGTATCAAAACCATCAAAAACCAAAGCTTTATCATCTTGAAGATCTTTAAAATATGAAATTGGCAAACCTTTCATAATAGTTAAAATCGAGTTTAATTTTCCATAATTAATACCAGTTCTACCTCTAATTAATTCAGCGGGATCAGGATTCTTCTTTTGAGGCATTATGGAGGACCCTGTTAGCATCTTATCGTTAAAAAAAATTAATTTATACGCATCTGAATTTAAAATTATAAAATCCTCAGCTAACCTTGATAAATGCATCGCACAAACTGCAGATGCATATAAAAAATCAATTGCAAAATCTCTGTCTGAGACAGTGTCAATAGAATTTTTTGAAGGCTTGCTAAAACCTAATTTTTTTGATGTATAAAATCTATCAATTTTATATGAAGTTCCTGAAAGTGCAGCAACGCCTAAAGGAGATTCATCAATTAATTTCAGATTATTTTCAAATCTGATTTTATCCCTTTTAAGCATCTCAAAATATGCAAGCAAATAATGGGCAAATGAAACTGGTTGAGCATTTTTTAAATGAGTAAATCCTGGCATTACAGTATCTATGTTTTTTTCAGCTTTAGAAACAATTTGTTTCATAATCTTTTCAATATCTTTGATTATTTCAAAAGTAGACTTTTTTACCCATAATTTGAAATCAGTAACAACCTGATCATTTCTTGATCTAGCAGTATGCAGATATCCAGCTGGTTGACCAATTATTTCAAATAATTTTTTTTCTATATTTAGATGAATATCTTCAAATTTTACATTAAATCTAAATTTTCCTCTTGCAATCATATTTTCAATTTTTTTAAGACCATTTATAATTTTTTTACCATCTTTAGAGGGTATTATTTTTTGCTTTACTAACATCTGGGTGTGAATTTTTGACGCGAATATATCTTCTTTATAAAGTCTCTTATCTACATTAATAGACGCGCCTATTCTTTGAAATGCGGATGAGGGTGAACCTTTAAATCTCTTAGACCAAACAGTTTTATTTCTTTTTTTCATTTTACTATGTTAATTTCAATTTAAATTAATATGAAAATTAGTAAATCTTTTAAAGTTTATATTCACACATTAATAGCCGTTTTCTTAATAATGAGCAATGTAAACGCAGACTCGGATCTAGATAAAAATATTATTTTGTATGATAGCCCAAAATCTATTGATAATATTAATTTAAAAAATTCTAATCTTCAGAATATTGATCTAAGTGAAAATAAAGGCAAGATCATGATATTAAATTTCTGGGCAACTTGGTGCGCTCCGTGTAAAAAAGAAATGCCCTCATTAAGTAGGTTAGCTGACCAAATGCCAGAAATAACAATTTTTGCAATTAATATGGAGAAGCCGAACCCATCAAGAGCTAAGAATTTTTTGAGTGATCTAAATATTAATAATCTTGATATATACTTTGACCCAAATTTTGACTTAGCTAAAAAATTTAAAATGCGAGGTCTACCGACATCAATTTTGATAAATAAAAATGGTAAAGAGTTTGCAAGAATTATTGGGGAAATAGACTTCGATACTCCAAGATTTAAAAGATTTTTGAGAGATAATTCCTAATTTTTAAAAAAGTAAGCAATTACCACTAAAACTATTACTGCAATAAATTGAAGCAGAACTCTTAGTTGCATTAATTTATTTGAATATTTTTTACTGGCGCTACCGCCTTTAAATAAAGTATAAATACCCATTATTAAAACTATGGCTACAGCTCCAAGTAAAGTAAAACCAATTAAGTTAAATAAAAATTCAGACATACTAGTAAATATTCATTACCATGGCCTACACACTTAACACAACTATAATTAATCCTATATCAAGTCAAAAACCAAAAAATGCTGTTATACTTTGCCACGGCTATGGAGGTGACGGAAAAGATATTTCTATTTTAGCCAACTATTGGAAAAATTATTTAACAGATACAATTTTTATTTGTCCAGACGCTCCAGAGAAATGTGCCGTAAGTCCAACAGGATTTCAATGGTTTGATTTGATGGGGCAAACAAAAGATGAAATTTTGACTAAGTCATTAGTAGCCGAAATTAGACTAAATCAATTAATTGATGAGGTTAAAAAAAATAATAACTTAGAGTCAAAAAACATTGCAATCGCTGGATTTAGTCAAGGATGCATGATCTCTATTCAAACTGGATTAAAAAGAAATGATAAAATTAATTCTATTATAGGATACTCTGGTAAAATTATTAGCACTGAACACTTATCAAAAAACATAAAATCTAGACCTAAGGTCATTTTGATGCATGGGGATAAAGATGAGGTGGTTCCAATAGAATCTTTTTTAGAGGCAAAAGAATTTTTTTTAAATAATAACTACTCAATAGAAACAAAAATGTTTAAAAACTGTGAGCATCGAATTCCCCAAGAGGGATCGAGCCTAGGTTTAAAGTTTATCAAAAAAAATTTATATTAATTAATAAAATTATAACTTGATATAATTATTACTTTCAGATAGCTTTTGAATATGATTATATCTGCGAACAAGCAAGTACCCTTAGAAAAGTGTCCAGCACTTGTTTTAAATGCTGACTTTAGGCCCTTAAGTTATTATCCACTGTCATTGTGGTGCTGGCAAGATGCAGTTAAATCAGTTTTTCTTAACAGGGTGAGCATTGTTTCAAATTACAAAAGAAAAATTAGAAGCCCATCATTTGAAATGAATTTACCAAGTGTTATTGCACTTAAAAGTTTTATCAAACCTTCAGATAATCCCAACTTTACAAGATTTAACGTTTTTTTAAGAGATAAATTTACTTGCCAATACTGTGGCGATAAAAAAAATCTTACGTTTGACCACTTGCTACCAAAATCCAAAGGAGGAATTACGGATTGGGAAAATGTTGTAACTGCCTGTTCAACTTGCAATGTTAAAAAAGGTGGTAAATTATTTGAGAATAGTGGTATGAAACTATTCAGCAAGCCATTCAGACCAACCGTAGATGATTTACACAAAAATGGTAGAAACTTCCCACCAAATTTTCTTCACGAAAGTTGGATGGATTATTTATATTGGGATATAGAACTAGAGCCTTAATTATATTTTTTCAGATATTGTAATTGCTATTCTTGATGAGGTTTTGATGATCTTATCTAACAATCCATAGACACCATCTTTAGTTGCACCACCTTCATAAGCAATATTTTTATGTTCAATCTCATCCGCTCTAAACTTTTCAATCTTTTTTTTTAGTTCTTTCTCATCATCTTTGAGTTTATAAGTTTGATTTTTGTAATGTTCATCAATTACCTCCTCGACAGATGCCGTACATAACATTGCAGCTTTCTCGCCAAGCATCGCAGTTCCAAAACCCAGTGTTACTCCCATAAGGTCCCATAATGGTAATAGTTTAGTTGGCTTAATTTTTCTTTTTTTTATGAGTTTATTAAAATAATCATAGTGCTCAGCTTCGTGCTCTTTCATGTCCTCAATTTTCCTTTTTAAAGCATCATGTTGTTTAAATGTTTTTAGAGCTAGCAATTGACCTTCGTATATTTTTATTGCACCTCTTTCGCCAGCATGATCGACTCTTATTATCTCTTCTAGAGTTTTTTTATTTGTTTTTTTCATAATTAATCAAAATTCCAACCAAAATAACACTTATAGCAAGAGAGAAAATAGCATTAATTGTAGCAAGTGAAAACCCAAATAGTCTTAATGGAACCTCTTTGCAACTTATATTACTCGTTTTTAGTTGTGACAAAAGTTCAGAGGCCGAGTCCACCTGAAAATTTCCTTGAAGTTTACACAAAAAACTCTCATTAAAAAAACCTTCTTCAATGCCATAATGGTAAAAAGAGATTACTGTTCCAAAGATAAAAAAAAGAGTAAGTATGACTAAAATGACCTTATATTTAAACTTAAAAATAAAAAATGATGAAATTAAAATTAGGGAGGCAATATAAGGAATCCTTTGCAATTTACAAAGTGAGCAAGGTTTATGATCAAGAATAAATTCAACAAAATATGCTGACGAAAGTGCAAAAAAACTTATAAAAATCATTGATTTTAAAAACGTGGTGGTTTTGAAATTAAACATATTTTTTAATTATAAAATAAAAAATTAACGCAATTAATATTATCAGAATTCCTAAGATAGCTGAAAATTTTGCGCCCCTTTTTTCAAGAAAAGGGCCAAAAGCTTTACCGAATCTATTTGTTAAATATGCTACTAAAAAAAATCTAAGTCCTCTTGTAATTATACATGTAATTAAAAAAATTACTAAATTGAATTGAACAAAACCACTAGTTATTGTTAAAAGTTTAAAAGGAACTGGTGTGAATCCCGCAATAAAAAGAGTTACGATATATGGAAGCATACTTTTACTTTCTGAAAACTTTTCTTTTAGAAAGTTTACATTGTCATAACCGTATAGCTCAAAAATTTTAATTCCTATCTCATTAAAAAATAGGACTCCTATAAGGTAACCAAATAATGCACCAAGCGCTGAAAAGATGGTAGCAACAGAAGCAATTAAAATGAATTCATTTCTTTTTGCCACAACCATTGGCACTATCATTACATCTGGCGGTATCGGGAAAAATGAACTCTCAATGAAAGATACAAAACCTAAAATAGGCTTTGAAAATTTATGTCTAGCCAACTCTACACATCTATCGTATAACTTTTTAATCATGGATCTAAAATGCACAATACTTAAGTTCATGGCAAGTTTAATCTTGTCTCCAATAGCAATCTATGCAGTGTTTTTTCTTGCAAAAATATTTGGTGCTAATTACGAGTTCACTAATGGAGAAGCCTTTGTAGTCTGGTTGTTAATGGCAATTTTAATCAATCAAAGCGTAACTTGGAAAAAATAAATGTCTAAAACCCTGGATTCTAAAACAGTATCAATTTTTGAGCATTTAAAAAAAAAACCAGACGAACGTGTTAAAGATTTTGTATCTTTTAATTCCGAGGAAGTTTATGAAATTTTAAATAAAAACTCTAATGATACTGTTAGTGATTGGTTTAAGCTGCAACAAACATGGTGCAAAAATGCTTATACTACTTTTAAAGATTATGACACTTATTTAGTTCTAGTTTATTTAGTAAATGAGGTTTTTAAAAAGTATTCTGACCGTTTCCAGTACCTGTCCTATAATGAATTTTATGAAAAAAAAGAGCTTTTAATTGACAAAATAAACTTAATTGAAATTTCAAAAGAATTAGATATACCAAAAGAAACAGTAAGGAGAAAAGTAAACTTATTGCAAAATAAAAATATCCTTTCTAGAAAAGGAAAAACAATTATTTTTCATAGAAATTTAACTGAAACTCAAAGACCTGAAAATTCGAAAAAAATGATGTCAATATTTTTAGAAAAGTCAGGTCAAATTTTAGCGAAAGAAAATTGGTTTGGGAGAGAATTTACTAGAGAGGAAATAGAAATGTTTATTGATAAACATTTTACAATATGTTGGCAGCATTGGTTTAGATTGCAAATACCATTTCTAATAAGACATAGAACTTTTTATGGTGATTTAGAAACTTGGAATGTTTGGGGCACGATAGGTATTTCTCAATTCACAGATTATGCAAATCAAATTAAAAATAAAATCGTTGAAGATCCAAGATCTTACGCTGATTTATATTTACATCTTTTGAGACACAGTCCAAAAAATGGAATTAACGCATCCTCAATTTCAGAAATCTCATCAATTCCAAGGGCTACTGTGATAAGAAAATTAAAATTTCTTTTAAAGCAAAAACTTATATTAAAAAACAATAAGCTCGAATATCAACTTTTTTCCTCACCAAAAAATATCAAATCTTTTGAACAAAACTATATGCATAATCAAAAACATAAAGCGCGTTTTGTGACAACAATTTTTGATTTAATGAAAAACTCTTCATTTAAAGTAGTTTAAAAATTAAATATTAAAAATGGAAATAGCGAAAAATATAGCCCCATTGTGTTTAGCGATTATTATGTTTGGTTTAGGCCTTGGTTTAACAATTTCAGATTTCACTAGAGTTATAAAAAATCCAAGAGACTTTCTTGTCGGCATTATCTGTCAGGTAATTTTACTTCCCGTTATAGCTTTTTTTCTAATACAAATTGTTTCGCTCCCGATTGAAATAGCTATGGGTGTAATGATAATTGCAGCAGCTCCAGGCGGTGTAACCTCTAATATCTTAACCAAGTTTGCAGATGGAGATGTCGCGTTATCCGTAAGTTTAACGGCGATTGTAAGTTTACTATCTGTTTTAATAGTTCCATTTATTGTTTTTAACTCTGCAGATTTTTTAGGTATAGAAATTATAAAGGAAATATCAATGCTTAACATAGCGACGAAAATGTTTTTCGTGGTAACTGTCCCGGTTATTTTTGGAATGATTATGAGAGGTTTAATGACTGATTTTGTTGTTTCCAAAACTCTTATAATCCAAAGACTGTCAGTAATTTTATTTTTAGTCGTTTTTACTTCAATTTGGATAGAGGAGTGGGATAGGATTCTTTCTTTTGTTACTAAAGCGGGTTTAATAGCTTTCATTTTAAATATGATAATGATTTTTGTTGGATATTATGTTGCAAAATTCTTTGCTTCGGATGTCGCTCAAAGAAAATGCATTTCTCTTGAGTGTGGCTTACAAAACGGTACTTTAGCAGTGGTTGTAGCCACCCAATTATTTAATGATGTAATCTTTATTGTTCCTACTGCGGCATATGCCTTAGTAATGTTTTGTACTTCTATTATTTTTGTTCTCATAGTAAGAAAAATCAATTAGATTATATAAAAAGGGCGAATGGTGGAACTGGTAGACGCGCCGGACTCAAAATCCGGTAGTAGCAATACTGTGAGAGTTCGAGTCTCTCTTCGCCCACCAAATTATGGAAGTAAATAAATTAAAAAGTTTAGTTGATCTATATTTTAAGAAGATAGAGAAAGTTGATGGCAAGAAACCATTTTTAAAGTGGTTAAAATCAGATAAACCAACTTATAATTGGGAAGAAATTACTCTTAGAATTTATAAACTCTCAGCAAAAATTAAATCTTTAATTAATGAAGGTGATAGATGCTTACTATTATCGGAGAATAGACCTTATTGGTTAATCGCTGACATATCTATCATGAACTCTGGTGGTATCTCAGTGCCTATTTTTACAACATATTCTGAAAGTGACTATGAGTATATTTTAAATGACTGTAAGCCCTCATTAATATTTGTTTCAAATCAAGATCAATTTAATAAAATAAAAAAGTTCATCAGTAGCGATGTTAAGAAAATAATATCGTTTGAAAAATTAGATACCGAAAGTTTACTAATTGAAGAGATATTAAATGAGGAGATAAAAGAAAAAATAGTAAATAAAGATTTAGAGAGAAACATGCCCGCATGTATTATCTATACTTCAGGTACATCAGGTAATCCTAAAGGAGTAGTTTTAAGCCACGGAGGAATTTTATCTAATTGCGAAGGTGCAGTTGAGTTACTTAAAGTTTTGACTGATAAAAAAGAACCTACATTTTTAACCTGGTTACCACTTTCTCACTCCTATGAACATACAGTTCAATTCATACAAATTGCAATTGGTGCGAAAGTTTTTTACGCTGAAAGTTTAGAAAAATTAATTTCTAATATGGGAGTAGCAAAACCAACTATCATGACAGCAGTTCCAAGATTTTATCAAAATTTATTTACCAAAATAAATATGAATTTTGAAAAACAATCAGGATTAAAAAGAGCATTAATAGATCGGACTTTAAGTCTTGGAAAAAAAATATTAAAAAAAGAGAAGTTAACATTAAGCGAAAAAATGATGAATTTTTTATGTGAAAAACTAGTAAGAAAAAAAATAAGAAATCAATTTGGCGGAAACCTTCAAGCTTTTGTGTCAGGAGGAGGAGCCTTAGACCGTAATATTGGAGAATTTTTGAATGCTGTTGGCTTAACCACTCTTCAAGGTTATGGTCTCACAGAAGCATCTCCGGTGGTGAGTTGTAATTTACCTGATTTAGTAAAAGTTGAATCAGTGGGTCCTCCTTTTAGAACAAATCAAGTGAAAATTGCTGAAGATGGAGAAATCCTTATTAAGGGTGAAAACATAATGTTGGGATATTGGAATTTAAAAATAGAGACTGAAAAAGTAATTAAAGACGGATGGTTGCATACTGGAGATATTGGAGAACTAGATAATAACAACTATTTAAAAATTACGGACAGAAAAAAAGATATAATTGTAAATCTTGGTGGAGACAACATTTCACCAAGTAAGATAGAAAATATTTTGTGTTTAAATGAAAATATAAAACAATCTTTTGTATACGGAGATAAAAAAAATTATTTAGTAGCAATAATTGTAAGTGAAAAAGGAATTAATAACGAAAAAATTAAACCTATAATTGAAAGTAAAAACAATAATTTAACTTTAATAGAAAGAATAAAAAAATTTATATTAATTCATGACGAATTTACAATTGAGAACAGAATGCTTACACCAACTTTAAAGTTAAGAAGAAAAGAAATAATTAAAAATTATAAACAACAACTAGAAAATCTTTATTAAAAATTAAATTAAAACTTATTTAATTTGCTTAAATAAACATTGGTATTGCTTATTTTTTTAATTAAAAAATTAAACTATTAATTATTTTATTTTAAATAATTATTTTTAGAATTTGCAAATTAATTTATGTTTGACATTAAACGAAAAAAATTTAAAGATTAAAAAATAAAACGAATCACAAAGATTCGTTTGATAACAGGGAGATAAGATGGCTAAAAGAAGAAAAAAAGCTAAAAAAAAGAAAAAAGCTAAAAAAAGAAGAAGAAGAAGATAGTCTTTCTTTTTAGAAACGCCCTTTTAATTTTTATTAAAAGGGCGTTTTTTTTATTGTTCTTCCATTAGATTTAATCTACCTAAAGCTTTATCCATTTTTCTTTTTACTTCGTCGGGCGTAATCGTTAAAACTGCTTCAAATTCAGACTTTAATCTCTCATAAGCTTTTTCAAATAACTGTCTTTCCGAGTATGACTGATCTGCAATAATATCGCTATTCTTATTAAGGTCTTTTACCACCTCGGCAAGCTCATAAATCTTACCAGAATTAATTTTTTGATCATACTCTTGAGCTCTTCTGCTCCACATAGTTCTTTTTATTTTAGGCTTTGTTTTTAAAATAGATATACACTTGTTGATTTGATTTACAGACGATATAGGCCTTAAGTTACTTTGTTGATTAATTGGTATCGTTAAAGATAATTTTTCTTTTTCAATAAGTATTTTATAAAATTGAATATCTATTTGTCCAATTTTTGCTTTTTCAATAGCTACTATCTTACCCACGCCATGCTTTGGGTAAACAACAAAATCTTTTAAATTATAAATTCTTTTTTCCGTGCTTTGTTTTTTTATTTTTGTAATAACTGGTTTCTGATCGATTTCATTGGAAGAAGTTTTTTTCTCAAAGGTTTTTGAGGTTGAAGTTGATGAGATTTTTTTTCTCGTTTTTTCTTTTTTTTTAATCTTCTTTTTTACTTTTTTTCTTTTTTTCATTACTTTCCCGATTCTTCTGAAAAATGATCTTTAAATTTATCTTTTATTTTTCTAAATTTTTCATGTTCTTTCATAGGTTCTTTCTTTTTAGTAATATTGGGCCATATTGCAGAATACTTTTTATTAAGCAATACCCATTTTTCTTTATCTTTTATATTTTCCTCCGTATCCGCTTTAATAGCATCTATGGGACATTCAGGCTCACACACCCCGCAGTCAATACACTCATCTGGATTAATAACCAACATATTCTCACCCTCGTAAAAACAATCAACAGGACATACTTCAACACAATCAGTAAGCTTACATTTAATACATTCATCTTTAACATAATAAGTCATTTTAATTTCTATTCTTTACTTTAAGTTTAATTTCTCCACAACTCTTGTCGCTAAAATAAATAAGTCCACACAATCTTCTCATAAAATTTGATTCAAATTGATCAATATTTTCATCTGATATAATTATTTTCCAAAGCTCCTCAATAATTTGAGTTTTAAATTCGTTTGGTTTTTCTTTAATAATTTTTGTATAAGTTAAAAGTTGATTTGAATTATTCTCAAGCTTTTCTGCTAGAGAAAAGATATTTTCCTCATCGTTTTTCTCCTCACAGTTATTTTTAATAAAATTTATTATAAGTTTTTTTTCTTTTTCTGAAAAATTATCATCAATTTTTGACGCGTGTATCATTAAAGCAGTAACATTTATCGTTTCATCTTTATTTAATTTTGACATATTAATGACCTAACTTTAATTGTAGAAGTTTATTAAAGGGATTATCTTTATTATTTAATTTATCTTTTTTCAACTTATTTCTTCTCAAACCAATATATTTGTAGGTATCTAAATCTTGATCTTTTTTATAGTTCATAAAAATCATTAATTTATAAAAATTATCTTTAGAACACCCAAGTAGGTTCATCATCGAAGAGTCTACTTGAAATCTATTTTCCTTTGTTTTCTCGATAATCTTAAGAAATAATTTTTCTAATATATCAATTCTTACAAAGAATTCTTTAAACTTTTCGAAACCACAAAGAAGTAAAAATTCTCTATTTACTTTTGATTTATTTAAAAAATTAAGTCCAAATTTTGGAATATTGTAATTAGAAGTCAAGTCATTAAACAAAGTCCAAAGTGATACTCTAAATGTAACAGCTTTAGGTTTAAGCATTTTCGGTAAATAAACATGGTATCTTCCAACCTTGATACCCATTCCCCATAGTTTTTTTCTCTCATTTTCTGGTATCTTTTTTATTATATTACTTATCTCATCTCTTTTAATTACTCCATTTTTTTCAAATAGTTGAAATGCCAAAGCTCTTAAGTACTGATTTTCAATTTTTATTTTTGTTAAATTTATTAGATCTCCTAAAGTAATATTCATATAATTTTCCAACCAATTTTTTAAAAAATCATCTAACTTATTTTTATAATTAAAATCTATCGAGTCATCTGAAATAGTCTCTATAATTGGGTTGAGGTAATCATGACCTTTTTTTAATCTGGCTATAGGATTATTTTTCCATAATATGTAATTTTTATCGTTTAAAATAATATCTTTTTTTTCTACAATTTCTTCTACTCTTTTTGATAGCTCGTTCCCTATACTTTTTCTAGCAGCTTTCTTTATTGACTTCACATCTGTGTCCAATGTTTTAGCTGTTACTGCAATATTAAATTTTAAAGCTTTAAGTTCTCCGATAATATGGTTATCTATTATGATCCTATCTTGATCATCTATAGTAGTTTTAAGCTCTAAGTCTTGTTTCAAACTTCTTGAAAGCACACTAATTTTTTTATCAATAAAACTTCTTGTTAATTCACTGTGAAGCTTATCCGATAACTGATCCTCTATACTTTTAGTTAGTTGTACCCAATAATCTGAATTTTCAACCCAATTTTTTTTATTTGCTACATATGACCAAGTGCGCACATTTGAAATTCTGTGAGATAAAACATCTATATTACCATGTTGTTTATCTAAACCTTTTAATTGTTCTCGCATATAATTATTAGGAATCTTTCCTTTTCTAGTAGAAAGAAATTTAAAAACTTTATCAATGATATTTATATGTTGTCCGTAGGCTTTTTTTTCAAAGTCTGGTATTTGACAGCATTCCCACAAAAGTTTCAAATTTTTTGTATATATATTGTTATTGTCACTTTTTTTTATGAAGTGTCTTAGAACAGTCTCATCTAAAGAATCTTGAGTTTTTATTAAAGATCTTTTTTCAGGTTTTAATTCTAAAGATTTTATAAGTTTTTCTGGATTTTCAAATATAAGATTATTATTTCTCCAGTAAATTGCTTTGTTATCAGGTAAAGTATGTTGCTCAATATTTTCTATTTCATCAGAGTTTAAGTTTCCACACTCACCAGTAGTTCCAAAAACTCCATCATTTTTGTATCTTCCTGCTCTTCCTGCAATTTGAGAAATCTCAATTGTGTTTAATCTTCTTGTTTTTTTTCCATCAAATTTTTTTAAATTTGAGAAATAAATTTCATTAATATCCATATTTAAACCCATACCAATAGCATCTGTTGCTACTAAATAATCAACATCACCTGATTGATACAGCTCTACTTGAGAATTACGAGTTTTTGGACTTAAAGATCCCATTATTACAGCCGCGCCTCCTTTTTGTCTTCTTATAAGCTCCGCTAGAGCATAAACTTCTTCAATAGAGAATGCTATTATTGCAACTTTTCTATCTAATCTTGAAATTTTTTTATATCCTCCATAACTTAATTTAGAAAATCTATCTTTTTTCTCAAATTCAACATTTTTTATAAGTTCACTTATAATATTTCTCATAACCTGAGAACCAAGAAACATTGTTAATTTCGTCCCTCTTAGGTTTAAAAGTCTATCTGTAAAAACATGCCCCCTTTCTTTATCTGCGCACATTTGAATTTCATCAACTGCAACAAACTCTACATCTTTATCAATTGGCATGGACTCTACAGTGCAAATAAAATATTGGGCGTTACTAGGAACAATTTTTTCTTCACCTGTTATTAAAGCTACCTTTTCTGGACCGACTTTTTTTAAGCATTTATCGTAAATCTCTCTTGCGAGCAGCCTTAAAGGCAACCCGAAAATCCCACTCTCATAATTAAACATTTTGTCAATTGCCACATGAGTTTTCCCTGTATTAGTTGGTCCAAGTAGAGCGATAATTCTATTCGATGCGTTTTCCATAATTATGTCTGAATTTTAATTTAACACTATATATAGATTAGTTTTGAGAACAAAGTAAGATTAAAACATGACCGAATCAATATGTCAAATGTTCTAATTTTGCTATTTTAAATATATTAAAAAGCGTTTAATTAACTAATGGTCAAAATCTCTATAAAAAAGAAAATTAAAAATCTTAAACCTTCTTCTACACTTGCGATTAATGAAAAGTCTAACGAGTTAATAAAGTTAGGAAAAAGGGTTTACCGATTTGGGTTTGGTCAATCTCCATTTCCTGTGCCTGAAAAAATTGTGGAGTGTTTAAAAAGCAATGCTGTAAAAAAAGAATACTTGCCAGTTCAAGGTTTGCTAGAATTAAGACAAGCTATATCTGAATACCTTTTTAAAAGAACTGGTAATAAATATCTTGCCAGCAATATTTTAATTACGCCTGGTTCAAAAGAAGCAATGTATCTTATGCATTTAGCATTTAAGGGTAATATAATTTTACCAGAGTCAAGTTGGGTCTCTTATCATCCCCAAGCTATTATTGCAGATAATAAAGTTCTTTGGGTAAAAACCTCCAGAGATGAAAATTGGTTCCCCTCACCTTTACAAATTCAAAAAACTCTAAAAACAAGTAAAAAAAAAGATAATATCTTATTTTTGAATTCTCCTAATAATCCCTCAGGATCAAAATGTAAAAATTTAAAAGAAATCGCAAAAGTCGCAAAAAAAAATAATCTAATTATTCTATCAGATGAGATCTATACAGATTTATCTTTTGATAAAAAATATGAATCTATTTCAAAATATTATCCTGATGATACTTTTATAAGCAGTGGGCTTAGCAAATGGTGTGGTGCTGGTGGATGGAGATTGGGCTTTATTGCAGTTCCTCAAAAACACAAAAGTTTTATGGAAACTATGAAAAATTTAGCGAGTGAAACTTACTCAACAGTTAATACCCCAACCCAATACGCTGCTGTTGAAGCTTATAAAGGTGACTATAGTAATTATCTAAATAATACTATCAAAATACTTAATGCGGTCGGACAATACGTTTATACGAACTTAAAATCTAATAAGGTATTGATTAATCAACCACAGGGGGGATTTTATTTAATGCCTGAGTTTATAAATGTTAATTTGAAAGACTCCTCAAAATTGTGTGAAGTTATCTTGAAAGAAACTGGAGTAGCTTTGTTACCTGGTTCAGATTTTGGTTTTTCTCCAAAAAAAATGATAGCAAGATTAAGTTTTACAGATTTTGATGGTTCTGTATTTCTCAGAGACATACCAAACAACAAAACAATAGATGATGCCTTAATTAATAAATATGCCCCAAATGTAGTTGAGGGCATAAAAAAACTCTCAAATTGGGTCAAAAAATTCTGAGATTCTCTTTGACCTTACAGTACCAAAGTAGTTAAATCATCGTTCTAACGAAGGGATATATAATGAGAAAAATAATAACAAAAATCTCTGCTGCATTGATATTATTTGCGGTATCAAGTCCATTTAATTCAATAGCAAAATCAGCTGAGTTCTTTTCTATTGGAACTGGCGGTCCTACTGGAGTTTACTTCCAGGTAGGTAATGCTGTTTGTAAAATGGTGGCAAAAATACAATCTGCAGATCATGGAAGAAAAAAAGGAACAGATAAGGCTTATAGATGTTCTGCTCCTTCAACAGGTGGTTCTACTTATAACATAGGTCAAATTATGCAAGGTGAGTTACAATTCGGTGTGGCCCAGTCAGACTGGCAGTACCATGCTTATAATGGCACAAGACCTGATAAAGTAAAACCTTACGATAAATTACGAGCAGTTTTTTCAGCTCATCCAGAACCATTTCAAATAATAGCCAGAAAAGGTTCTAAAATCAAAGATTGGAAATCTTTAAAAGGTAAAAAGGTAAACATAGGTAACCCTGGCTCAGGTCAAAGAGGAACTTTTGAAGTTTTAATGGAAGCGCATGGCGTAGATACTGGATATTTTGGTTCTACTTCAGAACTAACTTCCTCAGAACAATCAGGAGCTCTTTGTGATAAAAAAATTGATGCTTTTGGTTACACTGTCGGCGTACCTAATGCTGGTGTCGCGCAATCAACAGATGGATGTGGAGCAAGCATAATTAATTTAAGCACTGATGCTGTTAAAAAGCTGGTGGCTGACAATCCTTTTTATGCCTTTGCAACCATTCCTAAAGGAACTTACAAAACTTCTAAGAAAGATGTAACAACTTTTGGAGTAATGGCATCTTTTGTAACAAGTGCTGATGTTTCTGAAGATCTAGTTTATTCAGTAACTAAGGCTGTTTTTGAAAATTTAGATGATTTTAGAAAACAACATCCTGCATTTGCAAATTTAGATCCTAAGAAAATGATAGTAGATGGTCTTTCTGCCCCGCTACATCCGGGTGCAGTTAAATATTATAAAGAAAAAGGCTTAATGTAAGCTTAATAAATTTAAGGCCCAGTTGAAAAACTGGGCCTTTTTTTTTATGCTCTTTAAATGTCGCAAGTGAATGAAAGTTTTTTTAAGAAACACGATGAGGAGGGTGGTTCTAGAAGAATCCTTAAAACTTGGAATCTTAAACTAGTCGGATTTCTTGCAATAGCTTGGTCGGTGTTCCAATTATGGTATGCTTCACCTCTTCCATTTCTTTTAGACTTTGGAAAATTTATTGATGTCCCAGCAAGAGCAATTCATCTAGCTTTTGGTATGGGTCTTTGTTTTTTAGCTTACCCATCTTTGAAATCAAAAAGACATTCCTATATAAATATTTTTGATTTTACTTTAGCTCTAATTTCTATTTTAGTTACATTTTATTTGGTTATTGAATATGAACGTTTAGTTTATAGGCAAGGCATACTTGCTGCAGTTGATTTTCTAGGTCTAAAAATTCCTTATGAGCTAATCCTTGGGAGCGTCGGAATCTTATTACTTTTAGAAGCAACTAGAAGGGCCATTGGAATTCCATTGGTTGCTATAGCTTTAATATTTTTACTATTTTCAATTTTTGGTCAAAAAATGCCTGATTTAATTTCCCACCAAGGCTTGTCTATAACAAGGCTAGTTGGCTACCATTGGTTTGGAGGAGAAGCAATCTTTGGAATTCCCATTAGTGTCTCAGTTAGTTTTATTTTTCTGTTTGTTTTATTTGGAGCTACGCTAGACGCAGCAGGAGGTGGAAAATATTTCCTTAATCTAGCTTTTGCATTAGTAGGTAAAATGAGAGGGGGTCCAGCAAAAGCAGCTATTTTGGCCTCTGGACTGACAGGATTGATTTCTGGGTCTTCAGTTGCGAATACTGTGACAACTGGAACTTTCACAATTCCAATAATGAAAAGAACTGGTCTTACACCTACTAAAGCTGGAGCGATTGAAGTTGCAGCATCTGTTAATGGACAAATAATGCCACCAATTATGGGCGCGGCTGCTTTCGTAATGGCTGAACTACTTGGAATTTCGTATTTTACAGTAATCACTCATGCTTTTTTACCCGCAATTATTTCTTATATAGCTTTATTTTATATTTCACACTTGGAGTCGGTAAAACTTAATATAGAAGGTTTACCTGATGATCAGATACCACCACTAGGAAAAACATTTTTAAGCGGTATTCATTTTTTAATACCAATATTTATTCTTGTTTATTTATTATTAGTTGAGCGTTGGACAGCTGCATCATCTGTATTTTACTCAATTTTATCTTTATTTTTGATTATAATAGTCAAAGAGATTTTTTCTGCAATTCAGTTGAAAGAGGGTTTATTAAGCGGAATACGTGAAGGATATAATAAAGTCATCACTGGATTAGAAAAAGGCGCTCTTAACATGATTAGTGTAGCAATTGCAATTGCAACAGCTGGAATAATTGTAGGTGCAGTAGCATCGACTGGTTTAAGTAATAACCTAATCGTTATTGTAGAGGCTATTTCAGGAGGAAATGTAATTACACTTCTCTTACTAACTGCTGTGCTTTGCATCATATTGGGAATGGGTTTGCCAACGACAGCTAATTATTTAGTAGTTGCAGCCTTAATGGCCCAGGTAGTTGTAGAGGTAGGCAGCGCTTCTGGTTATGTTTTCCCTTTAATAGCTATACATCTATACGTTTTCTATTACGGATTGATGGCAGATGTTACACCGCCGGTAGGTCTTGCATCCTATGCTGCGGCAGCAATATCGAAAGCAGATCCAATTAAAACTGGAATCCAGGCTTTTTGGTATAGTTTAAGAACTGGAATTTTGCCTATCGTATTTATTTTTAATCCAGAACTTTTGTTGATCGGCATAGAAAATTTCTGGCACGGTTTGATTGTCGTGGTTACATCTCTTATCGCTATTTTAATATTTACAGCCTCGACGCAAGGTTGGTTATTTAATAAACTAAAGTGGTACGAAATAATAGTATTTTTAATTATTTCAATGTCGTTATTTAGACCTGGCTATATACTCGATAAATTTTATCCTAAATTTGAGAATATTAAACTTGATAAAAGTCTACTTGTAGATCTGCAATTTGATCCAGAAAAAGAAACACACATAAAAATTACTAGACAAACAGAATATGGAGATAGATATAAATTGATTGTAATTGAAAAGGCATCATTCCAGAATAATTTTAATTTAGAGGAATACGGAATTAATTTTAGTGATGAAGAGCAAATTTTAAGGGTGGACATGTTAAAATGGAACGGTTTAGCTAAAGAAAGTGGTTTTAAAACAGGGGATGTTATAACTGAATTAAAAACAGAAAATTTGATGCGGCCAAATAAATCTGTAATTTATCCATTTTCTGTAATATTTTTATTATTATTTGGATATATGAATTATAAAAGAAAATCTAATTTATAGTTAATGAAAAAAAATGGTTACATAATAAGTTTTATAATTTTTGTTATTGTTCTAATTATATCTTGGCCTCTTTTAACTAATCAGTACGATAAACAAAATAGGTTTTATCTTTTTGTTAAAGAGTTAGTTCCTCAAAATATTAAGGAACATATCAAAAGAAATTATCTGAGTGAACTAAGATCCAAATATTATGAAATAAGAAATAATAGATTAATTGAGAAAAAAAAATCACAAGGCTATCAAGGACTTCTTATTTCAGAAAAATATCAAAAATCTGAAAATCTAAAAAATAAATATCTTATAAAAGAATTCTTTTTACCATTTGAAAGATTAGATGTAAATTTAGGTTGGAAAGCTACTGAAAATTCTAAAAGAGCCCATTATATAGAAATTATAGACGACAATATTATTGCTTTATCAGGCCTAGGTGAAACTATTATTTTTGAAAAAGCAAATTTTAAAAAAGATAAACTTAATCAGAAAATTATTCAAAATAATTTAGTTGATTTGATTGAAAGCTCAAATAATAAATTTTTAGGTGTCAGAGATTTATACTATGATAAACTTGATAAAAATATTTATATAACCACAATTATTAAAAATTCCAAAGGCACTACATTAAATATCTTTAGAGCAAAATATAATCAAAAAAAATTAAACTTTGAATTATTTTTTAATTTAAATGAATATTTTAAAAGTTACTCGGTTCAAACAGGAGGGAGAATTGAAAAATATGATGGTGAAAAAATTTTATTTTCTATTGGCACATTCACAGAGCAAAAAAAAGCCCAGGATCTAAAATCATTATATGGTAAAATATTATCTATTCATAAAAAAACCGGTAATCATGAGTTAGTTTCTTTGGGTCACCGTAATCCCCAAGGTCTATTTTATTTACCAAAAAAAAAAATTATTTTTAATTCAGAACATGGTCCGAAAGGTGGGGACGAAATCAATATGAACAAAGTTCCAAATAAAATTCAAAACTTTGGTTGGAATATTTCCTCATATGGAATTGAGTACGATGGAACGGATCCTTATAAAAAATCTCATCTCGATTTTGGATTTGTAGAACCATTCAAAAATTTTACCCCCTCCATAGGAATAAGTGAGATTGCTTACAGCCATAATAAGCAAAAAGAATTTTTATATGCATCATCTCTAAGGGCAGGTTCCATTTATGTTTTGGAAATAGATTTAAAAAGTGAAAAAATTTTAAGTGAAGATAGAATTTTTTTTAAAAATCAAAGAATACGTGATTTAAAGTATGATGAAGAAAATAATCTCCTCTTTGCAATTTTTGAGCTTACGCCTTCAATTGCTGTTATTAAACTTTAACTAATCTTTAACCAATCTTTTTTTACTTGTTTAAATATGCTAAAACAATAAATGTTAATATGATAACTTCATAGCCAGCCATAATTTACCTCCAATTAGATAGTATATTTTTTATTGTCAAAATTATGATTACTCGGTTGTATAAAATGTTCTGTAAAATAGGGTGGCACAGATATGAGATTATCGACACTCAGTTCGGCTTTGGTCCTGCAAGTTCAACTGAAACGATAAAATGTAAAGATTGTGGAATTAAGAAAGTAAGAAAAAGACATTAAAACATTTCGAAACAGCATCATAAAATCGCAGTGAAGAAAACTTAAAATAATTATAAGTATATTAATGAAAAAATTAATCTTTTATTTTCTAATTCTATTCATATCATTTTCAAATTTTATTTCTAAAAGTGAAACTAATTTTCAGCAAAAAAAATTTTATTATGAAAATCTTGTAAACAACTGGTCAAAAATTTTCCCCGATGGAAATAGAAATGCTGCAGGGCCAAGATTTTTTAAGTATTTAATAGACCAAAATTTAACCTATAATGAATTTTTAGAATATAATAAGTTTTATTGTCCAGTGTCTGGCTCACTAATTAATCCAGGCGAGAAACCTGATTTTATTTTTGTTAAGGATATTAAATTGAAAAAAAATATCTGTGGCGATTTGTATAGATGTTGCTGGCCTTGCTCATGTGACTTAATGAATTATACTAAAGTAAAAAAGATTAAGCATAAGTTCAAAGATGTTTCTAAGAAAATTAATGTGCTATTAATTGATAATCCTTGTTCAAAAAAAGACTTTCCTAAAGAGGTGAATAGAAATTATTTTTGCAATAAACAAAAGCTTAATAAAGATGAAGTTTTTGTTGTTGATGGTAAGCTAGTCATAGGCCTTCTGTATAATGCAAGAAATTGCAAAAAGGCAGACATAAATAAAATTAAGTCAAATGAAATTACTGGAAGTTTTTGTGCTTTTAAAAATGATATACCCTTAGATGAAATAAATATTGGCATGGGCGATATATTTATTAAGATGGCAAGATAGTTTATTTACTTTCTTTAAAGGTATACATTTTACCAATTTCTTTAATTTTATACTCATTAATTTTCCCATTGGTCCATTTAATTTGAATCTTTATATCTTTTTCGTTGTCTCTAATACCATAGTGAGCCACAGGTTCCATTTGACACAAATATCCAGATCCAGAGTCGATTGTTTTTGTGTGCTTTCTTAAATTAGATATCAGTGTAACCGAAGCTCCTCTTGCAGGAGCATCATTTTTGTTTAAAGCTTTAATCCTTAAAAAATTTTGATTTTTTTTTACATCAGCTTTATAGAGCGTAAGTACTTGATTTCCTGTTTCTCCATGTGCAATTAATAGCTCAAGAATACCATCTTTATCTATATCAGCTACCGCCGCCCCTGTACCAAGGCCGTTTATCTCAGAATTTGGTGTTATATCAATCTCTTCCAGTTTGCCATTATCTTTAATTCTAAATAATTTATTTGGCTCCCCAATATTATTTAAAAAAATTTCATCATATCCATCATTGTCAAAATCTGCAGAAATTATCGTTCGAATCTTAGAAGGTGTTTTAAATGATTTAGTTGCAATATCTTCAAACAAATTTTTTCTTCTTACAAATACGCGGTGTTCTCCGTCCCAATTTCCAGAAATAATATCTAATTGTCCTCTATACAAAACATCACTTAATGCAGTTCCTCTTCCATTTTCAAAAGGATCTAAAACATTATATATTGACGCTACATCATAAAAAGTGCCATCTATATTTTTATACAAAAAATTGACCCCTCTTTCATTAGCAGCAAAAATATCAATATTGTCGGACAAAATATGACCTGAAACTACCGCTCGACCTCCAGTTATTTTATTCAAACCAAATTCTTTCGCTCTATCGGTTATTTTTCCTTTCAACTTCTCATAAAATCTTGTTGGCCCGCCATAATTTGCAACATAAATACCATATTTACCATTACCCTCTCTATCAACACAAACAACTGAACGACCTGCTGTAAAATTTAAGTCGGTTTGGTTTTTCTTCTGTTCAAAAATGTCAAAAAATTTTTTACCCTTTAAGTCTATTAATCGATCAGAGTATTTTTTCTCCCCGCTGTATGTGTCAGTATTAAGAAAGTAAATCTCCTCATACCCATCAGAGTCAATATCGCAAGCAGCGACTCCTATAGTGAAACTTTTATTATCTGCAAATTTTTCATTATTGATAATATTTTTTAACTTTTTATCTTTATAGGCAAGAGCCAAATTCTCACTTCCAAACCCCGCAACTATAAATTCGTAATTCCCATCGTTATTCACATCAGCAACTGAAATACCATATCTTAAGCTCTCGTAATTGTTCTCTATCATACCAGTTATATTTTTAAAAAAATTAGCTGATGCACTCTTTATTAAAATCAAGAAAAAGAAAGTTGATATTATTACAGTTTTTGAAAACATCTAATACTATTGTAGTATTTTCCAAGTACCGCTTGCAGATGCAACTATGTCGCTTGAATTCAAGATTTCACAGTAAATAAAAACTAAAGTCTTGGTTTTTTTCAAAATTTTTACTTTACCAACAAGTTTATCGCCAAGAAATCCTGCAGATATAAATTTCATATCTAGATTTATAGTAACGCATCTTTTGTCTCCTGCTATTTGATGCGCAGCTGTACCCATTCCTGCATCAGCTATTGTTGATAGAAATCCTCCGTGAGCAATTTTTCCAGTATTTAAGTGCATATCTTTGACTTCAACACTAAATTTATAATTAATATCGTCAATTCTAATCAAATTTAAACCGCCAAGATATTTCATAAAACCTTGATTAGATTCGTCCATACTTTTTTTTACCATAAATTGGCATCAATTGTGAAAATATTACTGCTAGTAATATTATAAGAATTCCAAATATCTTTATCTCATTTAAAAATTGATCTAAAATTATCCATCCAAATATAGAAGCAAACACGCCCTCTAACGAAAAGATAATTGCGACTGATGCAGGTTGCAAAACTCTTTGAGCATAAGCTTGCAACATAAAAGCAACACCGCTAGATAAAATACCAGCATATAATAATTCTTTAATCTCTTTTGAAATAAGACTAATTGATACCGTTTCTAAAGCAAGCGCAGGAACTGAACAAAATATTCCAGCAACTAAACATTGAAAAGTCGCGATAGCAATTGGGAAATTAAAAAATTTTAAAATTTTAGATATGAAAATTATGTGAAAAGCCCAAAAAAAAGCTCCAATAATCACAAGAGTGTCACCATATCTTACATCATAATTTTTTATTTCACTAAGAAGTAAACCACCAATTAAACATAAAGTTACCGAAGGCCAAATGGATGAATGAACTTTTAAAGAGAAGATAAAATATGAAACTACAGGTACTATTACCACATAAAGAACAGTGAAGACTGCTGAATTAGCAATGTCGGTGTATAACAGTGAAACTTGTTGAAAAATATTTGCTAATCCAAATATCGATCCAAGAATTAATGTATATAATAGAACCTTTTGAAAATTAAAATTAATTTGCTTTAATTTATCAAATTCAAAATATATTAAAAAAGGTAATAGTCCAAAAAAACCAATAAACAATCTAGAGGCGCAAAATGTGTATGGACCGATAAAATCCATACCGGTATCTTGCGCAACGAACGTAGTGCCCCAAAGAAAAGAACAGCCGAGGGCACAGGAAATAGGAATTAAATTATTTCTCATGACATTTACTAATTTAATTTTTTCTAGACAGCAAGCTTGAAAGCAAAATCTTTACCTAAACTTTGACCGAGGTGAACGCAAAATCTCGCTGCCTCCGCTCCATCAATCATTCTGTGGTCATAAGATAGAGATATAGGAAGCATTTTTCTAGATCTTACTTGACCGTTTAATTTGGTTATTTTTTCAAAACTTTTTCCAACACCTAAAATTGCAACTTCTGGAGGATTTATAATTGGAGTAAAAAATGTTCCGCCAATTCCACCTAAGCTTGAGATAGTAATAGAGCCACCAAAAAATTCTTTTTTATCAATTTTTAGATCCCTACATTCTCTACTAACTCTTCTTAATTCCTGACCAATTACTTTTATATCCATTTGATCAACATTTCTAAGTTTAGGAACCATTAAACCGTGAGGAGTATCTACAGCAAATCCTATATGAATGTATTTTTTATAAAACACTTTATTGTTAGGTCCTAAAGAACAATTAAAGTTTGGATATTCCTGAAGCGCCTTTACAACTGCTTTGGTGATAAATGCCAAGGGTGTTACTGAAATTTTTTCTCCAGTGTAATAGTCAATCAATGAAGATCTAAATTTCTCTATTTCAGTAATATCAATCTCGTCATGTTGAGTTACATGTGGAATTTCTGTCCACGACCTAACTAATTGAGGTCCAGATATTTTCTTTACTCTGGGCAAATCTCTTATTTCTACCTCTCCAAATTCTTTATGGTCGTATTCCTCTTTATATATTTTTTTTTCGTCTTTTAATTGAGTAAAAGGTTGAGTTCTTACATATTTTTTTATGTCTTCTTCATTTACTCTTCCACCTCTTTCTGAGCCGGGTATTTCAGATATATTTTTACCAAGTTCTCTCGCAAATTTTCTAACTTTTGGGCTTGCTGACTTAGTTCCACTAGTCAAAGATGATATTGCGGGTACGCTTTCTTTTGATTTTACTTGTTCCTCTTTCTTCTCTTTAAAATTTTGTTTTTCATTTCTCAAAACTTGGTCTTCACTAACATTTTCCTTTTTCTGAACTGTTTCAGTGTCAGATATTAAGTTTAGAATTAAGTCTCCTTTATTTACTTTATCACCTACTTTTACATTTATTTTTTCAACTATTCCTTCGTGTGTGGAAGGTACTTCAACACTTGATTTGTCACTTTCTAATGTAATTAAAGAATCATTCTTTTTTATATTTTGACCTTCTTTAACTAAAACTTCAATTATTTCTACATCTTTGAAGTCACCCATATCTGGAATAAGAATCTTTGTCTTGGCCATAATTATAAATTAGAGGGAAAAACTTTTTCTTTATCAATCTTAAATTTTTTAATAGCTTTCTCAGCCTTTTTTGTCTCTATTAGTTGTTCCTTTGCTAACGCACTAAGTGTGTAAGCCACAATGTGCTCCTTATCAACTTCAAAAAATTTTCTTAAGTTTTTTCTTGTATCACTTCGACCATATCCATCTGTTCCCAAAGAATAAAACGGTTTTTCTGTGTAGGGTCTAATTTGGTCCGAAAAAGATCTCGTATAATCAGAGGCTGCAATTATCGGCCCATCTCTTTTTTCTAAGCATTTTTGAACATATGATTTTTTTATTTTCTCGTCAGGGTTTAAAAGATTCCATCTCTCTGTTTCCATACCTTCTCTTCTTAATTCATTAAAACTAGTTACACTCCATACGTCTGAGTCTATACCATAATCATCGGATAAAATTTTTGCGGCCGAGATTATCTCTCTTAATATCGTCCCTGATCCTAAAAGCTGAACTTTAGTTTTTCCTTTATTGTTATATTCTTTATATAAGTACATTCCTTTTAGAATACCTTCGTCGCAACCCTTTGGTTTTTCTGGGTGAGAATAATTTTCATTCATCGCAGTAATATAATAAAAAATATTTTCTTTTTTTTCGTGCATTCTCTTAATACCGTCTCTAAAGATTGTTGCCATTTCATAAGCAAAAGTAGGATCATAACTAACACAATTTGGAATATTAGATGCCAACAAATGGCTATGACCATCTTGATGTTGTAATCCCTCTCCTGCAAGTGTGGTCCTTCCAGCTGTTGCGCCAATAAGGAAACCCCTAGCTTGCGAATCTCCAGCTGCCCAAGCTAAGTCACCAACTCTTTGAAATCCAAACATTGAGTAAAAAATATAAATGGGTATCATCTCCAAATCATGATTAGAATAAGATGTACCTGCTGCAATCCAAGAAGACATCGCACCAGACTCAGTAATTCCTTCCTCTAAAACTTGACCTTTTTTATCCTCCCTGTAAGAGCTTAATTGTTCAGAGTCTACAGGTTCATATTTTTGACCTTCGTGAGCATAAATCCCTATTTTTTGAAAAAAACCCTCCATCCCAAAAGTTCTGGCTTCGTCAGGTATGATAGGAACAAGCCTTTGTGAAAGATTTTTATCTCTAAGCAAAGAAGTCATCATTCGAACAAGGGCCATCGTTGTGGACATTTCTTTATCTCCGGTCGATTTCATAAAATTTTCAAAAATGTCTTTTGGTGGAGCCTTAATTGATTTTGCGTAAGAGGATCTCTCAGGAATAAAGCCTCCCAATTTCAACCTACAATTCTTAAGATATTTCATTTCCTCAGAGTCCTCTTTGGGTTTAAAGTATTCAATATCTTTTACCTGTTTGTCTGTTAGAGGTACGCCAAATCTATCTCTATAATAAAGTAAATCATTTTCATCCAATTTTTTTTGTTGGTGAGTAGTATTTATACTTTCCCCAGATTTACCCATACCGTATCCTTTAATTGTTTTCGTCAATATCACTGAAGGAGAACCAACATGCTGCATTGCTGAATGATATGCAGCATAAACTTTGTGAGGATCATGACCTCCTCTATTTAATCTCCATATATCTTTATCAGTCATAGTAGAGACCATTTCTTTAAGCTCAGGGTATTTTCCAAAAAACTTCTCTCTGACATATGCTCCATCTTTTGCTTTAAACGCCTGATATTCACCATCAACGCATTCATTCATTCTTTTTACGAGCAGTCCAGACTTGTCTTTGATTAAAAGTTTATCCCAGTACGAGCCCCAGATTACCTTAATCACATTCCAACCTGTGCCCCTAAAACTTCCTTCAAGCTCTTGAATAATCTTTCCATTTCCTCTAACTGGACCGTCTAACCTTTGAAGATTGCAATTAATTACAAAAATTAAATTATCAAGTTTTTCTCTTGCAGCCAAACCTATTGCTCCGAGTGACTCTGGTTCATCCATTTCACCATCACCTAAAAAAACCCAAATTTTTCTTCCCTCATCTTTTATTAAACCTCTATTTATCAAATATTTTAAAAAACGGGCTTGATAGATCGCCATGATTGGTCCAAGTCCCATCGATACAGTCGGAAACTGCCAAAAATTTGGCATCAACCAAGGATGAGGATAGGAGGATAATCCTCCTTTGGCAACCTCTTGTCTAAAACCATCCAGTTGTTTGGCAGTAAGTCTTCCCTCTAAAAAAGCTCTGGCATACATACCAGGAGCTGAATGACCTTGAAAATAAATAAGGTCTCCACCAAAATTATTATTTTTTGCTCTCCAAAAATGATTCATACCAATATCATAAAGAGTTGCAGCTGATGCAAAAGTACCAATATGGCCACCAAGTTCAGAACTTTTTTTGTTAGCTTTGACTACCATAGCTGCTGCATTCCATCTAATGTAAGCTCTAATTTTTTTTTCAATATTTTGATCTCCCGGTGATTTTGCTTCTGCCTCAGGAGGAATTGTATTAATATAAGGTGTTGTTCTAGTATCTGGAAGAACTAAACCTGATTTATAAGCTTGATCGATAACTTTATTGAGTAAATAGCTTGCTCTAGGAGCTCCATCTGTTTCGATAACTGCGTTTAGCGACTCAATCCACTCATTTGTTTCAACTGGATCAATATCATCTTTAGATGCTGGCTGAGCAAAAACTTTTTTGACTTGAGAAACAGGTTTTAAATTACCATTACCTTTTGGTTCTTCATAAATTGGCTCTTCTTTTTTTATAACCTCCTTTTTTACCTCTTGTTCAGATTTTTTAACTACCTGGCCATTATCGATCGTAGCAAGCAAACTACCTTCAGATACTTTATCGCCAATTTTTACTTTTAAATCTTTTACTTGTCCCGCTGAGGGAGAGGGGATCTCTACACTCGATTTGTCACTTTCAATTGTAACTATTGGATCATTCTTTTTTATTTGATCACCAGGTTTTACAAGAATTTCTATTACTTCTACGTCTTTGAAATCACCTATGTCTGGGACTGAAATGTTTTGAGCCATAAATTGTATTATAATCTGAAGATGAATTTATAAAAAATTCATTCATTAATAAATCCCAAAATTGAGGCTTTTTTAGTCTTTTCGCAAATATTTCGTCACATTTTACCCGTTTTTTGGTCCACAAATTTTGAAATATTTATTATATGAAATGGTTAATTAAGATACTCTTTAAAAATAGAGAAATTCGATCTGGCAATGAAATGCTAGTTCAAAAAATCCTATTAAAAAAATACCTATTAAGATAATTTATAAGCTAATTTAGCTTTATGAAGTTTTTATGGGAACCATCAAAAAAAAGATCTGATAATTCTCTATTAGAGGAATTTAGCAAATTTGTAAAAATTAATTCTTCTAAAAACTTTAAATTGCTATGGGAATGGACAGTTAGTAATCCAGAAATCTTTTGGTCAAAATTTTGGGACTTCTCAAAGATAATAGGTGATAAAGGAAATGTAGTTATTGAAAAGAATAAAATTTTCAATAAGACAAAATTTTTTCCTGACTCAAAGCTAAATTATTCAGAAAATATACTTAAAAAAAAATCTGATGAACTAGCGATTAATTTTTTATCCGAGAAAGGATTTGAAGAAAATATAACCTGGAGTGAGTTATATAAAAAAGTTTGTAAATTTTCTTCTTATTTAAAAAAATTGAATCTTAAAAAAGGAGATAGAGTAGCGGCTTATGTTCCTAATAAGATAGAGTCCGTAATTTGTTTTTTGGCTTGTGCAAAAAATGGAATAATATGGTCTTCTTGCTCTCCTGATTTTGGAGTTCAAGGTGTAGTCGATAGATTCAAACAAATTGAACCTAGAGTTTTTATCACGTGTGATTACTACTTTTATAGTGGAAAAAAAATAAATATCATAGATAAGACTGAGGAAATTTTAAAACAAATACCATCAATACAAAAAGTAATTGCGTTTAACTATAATAAAAAAGATAAAGAAAATTTAAGGAATTATACTGACTTTGAAGATACCTTAGAAATAAATTTGGACGAAATATTTGAAAAATTTGATTTTAATCACCCTATTTATATTCTCTTTTCAAGTGGAACTACAGGAAAACCAAAATGTATAACTCATGGAGCTGGAAATGTTTTAATTGAGCACAATAAAGAATTTATGCTTCATTGTGATATTAGAGATAATGAAAAATTATTTTATTACACTACAACAGGATGGATGATGTGGAATTGGCTTATTGGAGGATTAGCTACTGGCTCATCTATTTTTCTATTTGATGGAGCCCCGGTTTATCCAAAAATCGATGTGCTTCTCGAATACTGTCAAAACAAAAAAATAAATTTATTTGGTGTAAGTGCGAAATATATAGATCATCTAAAAAATGAAAATTATAATAGTAAAAACTTAGATTTAAGCTCAATAAAGATTATTACCTCAACTGGCTCGCCATTAGCAGAAGAGAGTTTTAAATTTGTGTATGAAAATATTAAACGAGATGTTCATCTGGCGTCCATCGCCGGAGGAACTGATCTAGTTGGATGTTTAGTTTTAGGAAATCTGTTCTCAAATGTTCGTAAAGGAGAAATACAAGGGCAAAGTTTAGGTATAGATGTTGATGTTTTTACTGATGATGGAAAAAGAACTCTCGATGGAAACAAAGGAGAATTAGTTGTTAAACAACCTTTTCCTTCCATGCCAGTAAAGTTTTGGGGAGACAAGGACGGTCAAAAGTATCATAAAGCTTATTTCACAAGATTTGAAAATATCTGGCATCATGGAGATTTTGTTGAGAGAACTTCTAATAACGGATTTATTATGCGTGGTAGATCCGATGCTACCTTAAATCCAGGAGGTGTAAGAATTGGAACTTCAGAAATTTATCAGCAAGTTGAGGACATAGATTTTATAACAGAAGCCTTGGTTATTGGTCAAAATTTTAACGATGATGTAAGAATAATTTTATTTGTAACTAGCAAAAATAATCAAGAATTAGACGAGGATAAAATAAAAATAATTAAATCTAAAATTAGAAAAAACTGCTCTCCCAAACATGTTCCTGCAATGATTATTAAAGTTCCTGATATTCCCAGAACTAAAAGTGGAAAAATTGTAGAGCTGGCTGTAACACAAATAATAAACGGTGAGGAAATATATAATAAAGAAGTGATAGCAAATCCTCAGGCTCTTAAATTTTATGAAAATTTGCCGCAGTTAAAAGCGTAGTGCGTCAGTTTTAATAATTAACACTTTACTTAAAATATTCCAAATTAAATTTTCTGGCTCTAGTCCCTGTATCTTCTCTTAAGTCAACTAGGGCCAGGATCACTAAAAGAACTTAGCACAATTTTTGTGAAGCATTGAATGAAGTTCAATAAGCTTATCAAAACTTTTATTATATCCCCCTCCAAGAACACCACACAGAGGAATGTTTTTTGAGTAAAAATTTTCAATAACAATTTGATCTCTTTTGTTGATACCTTCGTCAGTGATTTTTAACTTTCCCAATCTGTCCTCATGATGAATATCAACCCCAGCTACATAGAAAACAAAATCAAAGTTATTCTGATTTAATTCTTTTAGATTTTTATTCAAAACGTTTAGATATTCCGTATCTTCCATATGATCTTTAAGCTCGATGTCAATATCACTTATTGATTTTTTTGCAGGGTAATTTGATGCACAATGCATACTAAATGTTAGCACATCTTTATCATTTTGGAATATTTCGGAATTGCCATTCCCTTGGTGAACGTCTAAATCTAATATGAGAATCTTATTAGCATATCCTTTGTTTTTTAAATAATTTGCAGCAACAGCAGTATCATTGAAAACACAATAACCAGCGCCGAGGTTATATGTAGCATGATGACTCCCTCCAGCTGTATTACAAGCAAGCTTAGCATCTAAAGCAAGTTTGCTTGCTAAAACTGTTCCTCCTGTAGCAACAAATGATCTTCTAACTACACTGTCATTAATTGGAAAACCTATTTTCTTCTGTGATTTAATATCGAGCGTTTTATTCTTAATGTGATTGATATATTCTAAAGAATGAGAAGTTTTCATAGTTTCGACTGAACATTCCTTTGGTACATGAAATTTATTTACTACATTATTTTCCAAAAGGTGTTTAGCTAATGCGCCAAATTTCTTTATAGGAAACTTGTTGTCATCATTTATTTTAGCTACATAATCGGGATGATTGACGACTGGAAGTTGCATCTAATATTCAATTATAGGCCAAATATATTGAGATTATTAAAACCCAAAAAAATGCATAATAGAGGATATATCCTCTGACTGTAAAAGGCATTTTTTTGAGTTTTCTTTTGCCTTTACCTTTGTATGGTTTTGAAATCTCCATTATCTCTCAACGCACATAGCGATACCCATGCCACCACCAATACAAAGAGTTGCTAAGCCTTTTTTTACGTCTCTTTTAGTCATTTCGTGAATAAGTGTTACAAGAATTCTAGTCCCTGAAGCGCCAATTGGGTGCCCAATAGCGATTGCACCTCCATTAACATTTACCTTTTCTTCCGGCACTCCTAAAGTTTTTATTACAGCGATACTTTGAGCTGCAAATGCCTCATTAATCTCTAAAAGGTCAAGATCTTTCACTGTCCATCCAGCCAAATCCAGTGCTTTTTTTGAAGAGGGTATTGGTCCGGTACCCATTAATGCAGGATCAACTCCACAACTTGCCCAAGATTTTATCGTCACCAATTTATTCAAATTTCTTTTATCAGCTTCTTTAGAAGTCATTAAAGTTACTGCTGCTGCACCATCATTAATTCCCGATGCATTTCCAGCGGTAACAGTACCGTCTTTCTTAAATACAGGTTTTAACCTTTTTAAAGCATCGATATTTATACCATCTCTTGGGTGCTCATCTTTTTTAAAATCAACTTCAGCTTTTTTTGATTTAATCTTAAAATTAATAATTTCCTCATTAAATCTATTTTCTTTTTTGGCTTTCAAAGCTTTTTCTTGTGACCCTAAAGCGAATTTGTCTTGCTGTTCCCTGGTTACTTGAAATTTAGTTGCAACATTCTCTGCAGTTACGCCCATATGATAACCATGGAATGCATCCCATAATCCGTCTTTAATCATTGTGTCGATCATTTCGGTGTCTCCGAGTTTCTTGCCGTCCCTTAAATGTATAGCATGGGGAGCTAATGACATACTTTCCTGACCTCCAGCTATAACAATATTTGAGTCACCAGACTTAATACTTTGAAATCCTGATGCGATTGACCTAATACCTGAGCCACAAACCTGATTTACCACATAAGCCGGCTTCTCCTTTGGAATTCCTGATCGAATAGATGCTTGTCTTGCTGGATTCTGTCCAGCACCGCCAGTTAAAACTTGACCCATAATTACCTCATCAATTTCATCTTTCTTTAATTTAGATCTCCTAATTGACTCAGATATGACTGATGAGCCCAGCTCAAAACCTGGAGTATTTTTTAAGCTTTTATTTAAAGATCCAACTGCTGTCCTAGTTGCAGAAGTGATTACTACTGAATTATTTGACATTTTATAACTATATAGATGATAGAGCTTTAAATACAATACTTTCTTTGATATTTCATATTTAAGCGCCTGTAGCTCAACTGGATAGAGCGCTTGGCTACGGACCAGGAGGTTCTGGGTTCAAATCCTAGCAGGCGCGCCAATATTTATGATATTATAATTTATGTCTTTAAAAAATGCTGTTTTGGTTTTCTTTTTGATAACTTTAGGAATACTTCTTCTTTTATCAATAGTTTTATAATTTAAGCTTATTTAAAATTGGAATTGTTTTAGTGGAATTAGCTACAACAGCTAAATAAACAAAAAAGATAGTTGAATTAAATGTAGAAAAAAAATTACCCGCACTTCTGATTGGCAGTATTTCAGAAATAAGGACAAGAAAAAAAGGAATTAATATACATCTCTCTTTCAAAGCCAATTTTTCAGAAAAATAAAACTTAAAAAAATTTTTTATTGTGATAAAACAAATTAACAAAAATAATATGAAACCAATTACACCTGTATTTATTAAAATTTCAGTATAGTAATTATGAGAATGTTGTGCACAATAAACATTTAATTTAAACTCACAATTAATTCTAAAAGACCTAAGCCCTGCTCCAAAAAATTTATTTTTTTCCCATGTAACAAAAGCTGCGTTGAAAATTTTTAAGTGACCCGATTTAAACTCTTCTTTATTTTTTGTGGCTTCCTTAAATTCCTCTTTTTTATCCTCGCTATATAACATGTCGTGTTGGTACAATGGGTTACTTGTAATGATATCTTTAGATTTGATCATTATCTCAGCTGACTTAATATAAAAAGAATTTAGATGATCTTTATAAATTCCTGGTAAAATTTTAAAATCGGTTTTAATCGTTGAGATAATGAATATTATCAACAAAATTAATATAGGAACTGTTATGTGTCTCAGTTTTTTTTCAATAAGTGAAAAAACTGTAACCGAAAAAATAAATAGTATGAGAGGCATTCTATTACCTGAAATAAAAATTGATATAAAGAAAAAAACAAAAGTTGCTAAAAAAAAAGCGTAGATTTTATTTTTACTTAAATATTTTTGAAAACAAAAAAAGAAAATTGCAAATAAACAAAATCTATAAAGATAGCCCCCTGCTATTAATTCATCACCAAAGAAACCAGAAAATCGTCTGTTTTGCAAATGTTCGGGCTGTTCAAATCCAAATAAATCTATACCTAAATTATATTGAACTATTAAATCAACGCCTAAAATAAATGAGAAAAAACATGCAGAAAAGAAAAAATATTTAAAATTAAAAATATTTTTTTCTATCATTTTTGCTACAACGAAAAATAAGAGTAAATATCTGAAATATAAAATTGATTTCCAAAAATTATTTAAAAAATTTTCATGCTCCTTTTCTGCTAATAGATAGCTTATAAAAGTAATAACCAAAAGATAAGAAAAAAAACAAAACAATATAATTGTTAAATTTTTATTATTTGATGGGATAATTTTTCCTTTAAATAAGAATAGTGCAAAAACTATTGTTATAAATGTTAATAAATTTATCGCAAAATTACCCAAAATATAGGCCAAAGGATATAAAGATATCAAAATGCTTAAAAAATCTGTGCTGATTTTTTTAGTTGTAAGCATAATATAAAATTATTAATCCTATTATTACTCTATAATAAACAAAAAAGCTTAATGTAAATTTTTTAAGATATTCTAGAAAAAATTTGATTGTAAGATACGAAAAAACAAATGAACTAAATATCGAAATGACATTAATTTTTTTTACGTCTATTACTTCGTTGAAACTTAAATTATAAATACCAAAAATACTAACAGCAAATAATGTAGGAATTGATATTAAAAAAGATATTTTCGCTGAGTTCACCCTATCGTAAGATAAAAATCTACATGTGGTGATTGATACCCCAGATCTACTTACCCCAGGAATAATTGCAAAACAATGAATTAAACCAATTATTAGGGCGTCTTTAAAATTAAAATTTTCACTATAATTTTTTTTCACTTCAACTTTATCACTCAAAAATAAAAAAATACCAAAAATAACAGTCATCCATCCAATGACCTTTAAATTTCTTAAGCTATCCACTATAGTTGTTTGTGAAATAAAAAATCCTAAAATTAGTATTGGAGTTACTGCAATAATTAAAAAACTTAATTTTTTAAAATTAAATAACATTTCTATAATCTCTTTTCTAAAATAGATTAAGACTGCCAAAAATGATCCTATGTGGAGGCTAATGTCTAGCAAAAGACCTCCAAAAGAAAAGTTAGTGATTTTTGTAATAAGTACCAAATGTGCGGAGGAGCTAATTGGTAGAAATTCAGTAATACCTTGAACAATTGAGAGAATAAAAACTTCTAACATTAATAACTATATTTATAAAAAATTTCTGCTGATTTCCAACGATATTAGATTTTTGCATAGCTGCTATGAAGAAAAAAAATCAATATAAACAACGTTTTTTTAAATTAGGTAAATAATATTTACCTTTAATTGCTTTAAATTTAGTTTTAATTAAAATATACCCTTCAAGCTTATGACAAATAAAATGTTAAAATTTACAGATTTAGAACAAGAATCACCAGTCAAGAGAGTGACGGATAAACGTAAAAAAGATTTTAAAGAAATATACGATGATTACATAAATGATAAAGCTAAAGAGCAATCTAGCAGATGTTCTCAGTGCGGAGTTCCTTTTTGCCAGATACATTGCCCACTAAGCAATAATATTCCAGATTGGCTAAAACTTACAGCTGAGGGGAGATTGGAAGAGGCATACAAATTATCTCAAAGCACTAATAACATGCCTGAAGTTTGCGGAAGGATTTGTCCACAAGACAGACTTTGCGAGGGTAATTGCGTAATAGAACAGTCTGGACATGGAACTGTAACAATCGGTTCAATTGAAAAATATATCACAGATACCGCATGGGAGAAAGGTTGGGTGAAGCCAATTAATGTAAGAAAAGAGCTTAAAGAAAGTGTAGGGATAATTGGATCTGGGCCAGCAGGATTGGCTTGTGCTGAGGAATTAAGAAAGATTGGTTATCAAGTAACAATTTACGACCGCTATGATAGACCAGGTGGACTTTTAATATATGGAATACCGAACTTCAAATTGGAGAAGAACATTGTTGAAAGAAGAACAAAATTATTAAAAGACTCTGGTATTAAGTTTGTGCTTAATTTTGAGGTTGGTAAAGATAAAAGCTTAAAAGAATTAAAAAGTAAGCACGATGCAGTGTTAATTGCTACAGGAGTTTACAAAGCAAGAGAAATAGATTTGCCAGGATCTCAACTCAAAAATATTTTTCCTGCTATGGATTTTTTAACAGCCTCAAATAAAAAAGGGCTCGGTGATCAAGTTAATCTTTTTGATAATGGGACGTTAAATGCTAAAGGGAAAAATGTTGTTGTTATCGGAGGCGGTGATACAGCGATGGATTGTGTAAGAACTGCAATAAGACAAGAAGCAAAATCAGTGAAATGCTTGTATAGAAGAGATAAAGAAAACATGCCAGGATCTGCAAGGGAAGTAGGAAATGCGGAGGAAGAAGGCGTACAATTCGTTTGGCTATCTAGTCCGAAAAAATTTATCGGCTCAGATAAAGTAAGAGAAGTTGAAGTTAACAAGATGATGTTAGGTGAGCCCGACCAGTCTGGAAGAAGAAAACCAATCCTTAAAGATGGATCTGAATTTAAAATAGATGCAGACTTAGTAATCAAATCTTTAGGTTTTGACCCGGAAAATTTACCAAAACTATTCAATGAGGAGGCATTAAAGGTTTCAAAGTGGGGAACTGTAAAAATAGATCTTAAAACGATGCAAACAAATTTAGAAGGTGTGTTCGCGGCTGGAGATATTGTACGTGGAGCTTCACTTGTGGTTTGGGCTATTAGAGATGGAAGAGATGTTGCTGAACAAATTGATAAATTTATTTCTTCAAAAAGAAATAAAAAGTTAGGAGAAGCTGCTGCGTGAAAAAAAAAAGATACTTATCAAATAGAGATCATTTAATTGAAAATAATTCGTATTATCCCCACATGGAGCACGAGGCTTGCGGAGTCGGACTGATAGCAACCACTGATGGAAAAAAAAGTCGAAAAGTAGTTGAATATGGAATAGATGCATTAAAAGCTGTTTGGCATAGAGGAGCCGTTGATGCTGATGGTAAATCTGGCGATGGAGCAGGAATTAAACTTGAGATATCTCCAGATTTTTTTAAGGATAAAATTAATAGCACTGGTCATGTTCATGAAAGTGATAAAAGAATTTGTGTTGGAATGGTTTTCATGCCTAGAAACGATTACACCCAACAAGAAAAATGTAGATCTATTATTGAGACAGTATTACTAAACAATGATTATTACATTTATGGTTGGAGGCAGGTACCAGTCAACCCAAAGGTGCTTGGGGATACGGCAGAAACCAATAGACCCGAGATTGCACAGGTTCTTTTTAGAAAAATTAAAAAAATCGAAACAAATGATCTTGAAAGAGATCTTTACGAGTCTAGAAAAAAAATAGAAAAAATATCTAGGGAAAATCAACTAAAAGACTTTTATATTTGTTCGTTAAGCTCAAGATCTATTGTTTATAAGGGGATGTTTTTAGCTGAGTCACTCTCTGATTTTTATCATGATTTAAAAGATAAGAATTTCAAATCTAGATTTGCTATTTTTCACCAAAGATACTCGACAAATACTTTTCCAAGTTGGGATTTAGCCCAACCTTTTAGAACTTTAGCACATAACGGAGAGATAAATACTTTGAAGGGAAATGTTAATTGGATGCGAGTCCACGAACAAGATATGTCAAGTAAACTATTTAAAAATATTCAGGATTTAAAGCCGATAATTATTCCTGGCAATTCAGACTCTGCATCATTAGATAATGTATTTGAATTGTTGACCCATTCAGGAAAATTAGCTCCATTAATTAAATTGATGATGATACCTGACGCTTGGTCTAAAAGAAGTAAGACTGTTCCAAAAAATCATCAACAATTATTTAATTTTTTAAATAGCACAATTGAACCTTGGGATGGACCAGCTGCGATATGTGCGACGGACTCGAAGTGGGTATTAGCTGCGGTTGATAGAAATGGATTAAGACCCCTTAGATATACCATAACCTCTGATAATTTACTATTTGCGGGATCAGAGACGGGTATGATTGATTTACCCGAAGAAAAAATTGTTAAGAAAGGAAGACTTGGACCTGGTGAAATTATAGCGGTGGATCTCAACGAAGGAAAGTTTTATAAAGATAAAGAGCTTAAAGACTATCTCTCAAAACACTACAAGAAATTCAATGATCAAATTGTAGATTTAGATAAAAAAATATTTTCTTCTACAGAAGATATAAACTTCAAAGGGAGTGAACTCAGAAGAAGACAATATTTATCTGGTTACAGTATTGAAGATTTAGAATTAATTCTACATCCAATGGTTGAGGAAGGAAAAGAGGCAACTGGATCTATGGGGGATGACACACCTGTAGCTGTGTTATCAAGTCATTTTAGGCCACTGTCTCATTATTTCAGACAAAATTTTAGCCAAGTAACAAATCCTCCTATTGATTCATTGAGAGAAAATAAAGTTATGAGTTTAAAAACTAGATTTGGTAATCTGGGAAATATATTGGATTTTGATAATCTAACGCAGGAAGATATTTATGTTTTGAATAGTCCGATCTTATCAAATTCTGAGCTAAAAAAATTCAAGAAGATCTTTGCAAAAAAAATAAAAATAATAGATTGTACCTTTGATTTAAATGAAGGATTAAGGGAAAATTTAAAAAGAATTAAAAATAATGCTGAAATTTCTGTAAGAGAAGGTTTCACTACACTCATACTAAGTGATAAAAACATTTCTGAAAGCCGCGCAAGCATACCTATGGCGTTATCAGTTGGTGCTATAAATTCCCATTTAGTAAATATGGGTTTAAGGGGATACTGTTCGTTAAACATCGAAACTTCAGAGACATTAGATACCCACTCATTTGCAGTTTTGATTGGTGTTGGCGCTACTACAATTAATCCTTATCTAATCATAGACAGTATACATCAACGTTATGAGAAGAAGTTATTTGGTCAACTAAATTTTAGCGATTGTGTTCAAAGATTTAAAAAATCCATAGAGAACGGTCTCTTAAAAATAATGTCAAAAATGGGCATATCTGTATTAAGTGCGTATAGGGGCGGCTGCAATTTTGAAACTGTTGGTCTAAGTCGAGCTCTAGTATCTGATTATTTTCCCGGGATGGTTTCGAGAATTTCAGGAATAGGCATAAAGGGAGTTGAAGAAAAAATAAAGTCCTTACACGAAAAAGCTTACAAAAAAGATGTATTAATTCTTCCAATTGGAGGTATATATAAATACAGGAAGTCAGGTGAGGAACATCAATTCCAAGGAAAATTAATTCATACTCTTCAACACGCTGTTGGATCTGGTTCGTACGAAACTTACAAAAAATATTCAGATGGAATTCATAATTTGTCACCAATAAATTTGAGAGATCTTTTGGATTTTAAAAGTGACAAAGGATCAATAGATTTAAATGACGTAGAAACAAAAGAAAGTTTAACAACAAGGTTTGGAAGTGGGAGCATGTCACACGGAGCCCTTTCAGAAGAGGCTCACGAAACTCTTGCAATAGGAATGAACAGAGTCAAAGGAGCATCATGCAGCGGCGAAGGTGGAGAAGATGAGAGAAGATTTAAAATTTTAGAGAATGGTGACTCGGCAAATTCAAGAGTAAAACAAGTAGCCTCTGCAAGATTTGGAGTTACTGTGAATTATTTAAATAATTGCAACGAGATAGAGATAAAAATTGCTCAGGGCGCCAAACCTGGCGAAGGAGGTCAATTACCAGGATTTAAAGTTACAAAGGATATAGCTAGATTGAGACACTCGACGCAAGGTGTTACTTTGATATCACCTCCGCCTCATCATGATATTTATTCTATCGAGGATTTAGCACAACTTATTTATGATCTTAAACAAGTTAACCCAAGAGCAAGAATAGGTGTAAAATTAGTTGCATCTACAGGAATTGGAACAATAGCTGCCGGTGTTGCAAAAGCTAAAGCTGATGTTATTTTAATTTCGGGTCATTCTGGTGGAACTGGAGCTAGTCCACAAACTAGCGTAAAATATGCGGGCATACCCTGGGAAATGGGTTTAACAGAAGCTCATCAAATTTTAACATTAAATAATTTAAGGCATAAAGTTACTTTACGGACTGACGGAGGATTGAAAACTGGTAGAGACGTTGTCATTGCCGCTATGATGGGTGCTGAGGAATTCGGAATGGGAACTTCATCTTTAATCGCAATGGGTTGTATTATGGTTAGACAATGTCATTCGAACACATGTCCAGTTGGTGTATGTACTCAAGACGATGAGTTAAGAAAAAAATTTACTGGAACCCCAGAAAAAGTTGTAAATTTTTTTAATTTTATAGCAGAAGAAGTAAGAGAAATTTTAGCCTCTTTAGGTTACAAATCATTAAATGAAATAATTGGAAGAACAGATTTATTAACTCAAGTTAGCAGAGGCTCCTCAAATTTAGATGACCTAGATCTTAATCCTCTTTTAGTTCAAACTGATCCTGGTGATAATCCTAGATATTGTGAAAAAAGAATAGTTAATCCAGTTCCAGAAACTTTAGACGAAGACATTTGGAGTGAAATAAAGAACAAAACTAAGTTAGAAAATATAAATCTTACTTATAAAGTTTATAATACTCAAAGAGCAATTGGTACGAGACTATCTCACTATATACATAATAAATATGGTGACAACTCTCTTGACATTGACACAATTAATTTAAATTTAAATGGTTCAGTGGGACAATCTCTAGGCGCTTTTTTAGCAAAAGGTATTAAAATTACAGTTAATGGAGACTCAAATGATTATGTCGGCAAAGGTCTTTCTGGAGGAAAAATAATAGTTCGGCCTTCAGCTGAAAGTAATTTGATTTCTCAAAATAACGTCATTATTGGAAATACAGTTTTGTATGGGGCAACTTCTGGTAAGATGTTTGCTTCTGGAAAAGCTGGCGAAAGATTTGCTGTTAGAAATTCTGGAGCAATTGGTGTTGTAGAGGGTTGCGGATCCAACGGGTGTGAATATATGACAGGAGGAACAACAGTTATTTTAGGTGATATTGGTGATAATTTTGCTGCTGGAATGACCGGCGGTATGTCATTTGTTTATGATCCAAAAAATTCTTTTGAAAATTTTGTTAATCCTCAATCAGTTATTTGGTTAAACCCAGAGACAAAGTATTGGATAAGTTTTCTAGAAGATATTATAAAAGAGTTTTATAATGAAACAAAGTCTAAAATTAGTGAAAAGATATTGAAAAATTTTTCAAAGGAAATGAATAATTTTAAACAAGTATGTCCAAAAGAAATGGTAGATAAACTTGACAATCCAGTAACCTTAAAAGAAGTTAAAGCCAAAAGTGCTTAATGAAAAATAAATATTTTTTTTTTGGATTTGGTCAAGTAGCAAAATATTTTCTAAAATACCTTATCAAAAAAAAAAAAAAATTTGAATTTAATACGACATCAACCTTACCAACAAAAAAAAAAATTTTCAGCGGAAAAAAATATATTTCTTATAAATTAAAAGATTATGAATTTGATAAGGCAATGCTTCATGAGATTCTTTCTTCAAATTATATTTTAGTTTCCATTCCTCCTAAAGAAAATAAGGATATTGTTGTAGGTAATTTTGGTAATATCTTAAGCCTAGATCCAACTAAAAAGATAATTTATTTGTCTGCAACAAGCGTTTATGGAAATCACAACGGAAAATGGGTTACAGAAAAATCAAAATTAAAGACAAAAACTATTATGGGAAAATCTCGATTACATGCAGAAAAGTTTTGGATAAAACTTTATAAATCAAATAACATTAATTTAAATATATTAAGATTATCGGGAATTTATTCAAAAGAGAATAACGCTGTAAAAAGACTGAAGGAAGGGCCCAAATTATTTATTAAGAAGGATAAGCAATTTTTTTCAAGAATCAGGGTGGAGGATATAGCAAGCGCTGTTGAAAAAGTTTTTAAGAAAAATAATATTAAAGGAGAGGTTTTTAATATTTCTGATGATTTACCGGCATCAAGTGAAGATCTTGTAAAATTTGCTGCTAAATTGCTCAAGATTAAAAATCTTAAATCAATATCTACAAAAAAATTAAATGGAGTACTTAAAGATTTTTATAAAGACTCAAAAAAAGTTAGTAATAAAAAGATGAAAAAAATTTTAAATATTAAGTTGAAGTACCCAACATATAAAAAGGGCTTAATAGAATTTGGATACTAGTCGATTTATTTCTTTGAGAATTATATTTAAATTTTTTTTCTGAGATAAGCTGTGGTCACCTTTTTTAATAATTGTAATTTTTTTTTGTGCATTTGGAAATAATGAAAGCACTTTTTTGGAAAATATAACAGGAACAACTTCATCTTTTTGGCCATGAAACACAGTTACAAATTTTTTAAATTTAATTTTTTTTGACAAAACTTTGTTCTTACGTCCGTCTTTTATGAGTTGATAAGTGACAGGATACTCATAATGTCCTTGTTTCGAATTAGGTTTACCATGTTTAACTACACTTACTCCATTTTGTATTATTTCTTCTTTAATTTTTTTAGAAAATTTATTCCACATTAATCGTTCTAAAAATTCGGGTGCTGATCCAATACCAATGAAACCCATGATCTGTTTTTTAAAGTACTTAAATTGATTTAGTGATATCCATGCTCCCATACTCGAACCAATCAAAATAAAATTATTTTTTCTTACAACTTTTTTTATTAGTATCTTTGTGTCCTTTGTCCATTTACTTATATTACCTTTAATAAATTCACCTGAGGATTTTCCATGTCCAGAGTATTCTAATGCCAAAAAACCTAATTTTTTTTTTATTGCATATTTTCTGAAAATTCTTGGTTTTTCGCCTTCTATATCCGACATAAATCCTGGGAGAAAAATTATATACAGTCTTTTTTTGAAATAATTGTCCAAATATCTCAGTTTTTTTGTTTTTGATAATCTTAAATACTTATATTTCATAAATTTCTTATTTTAATTTGTTATATAATATATTTTGATGGCATCGAAAATTAAAGTTTTACAAGTTATACCTAAGCTTGGGTTTGGTGGAGCTGAAACAGGGTGCTACGATCTAGCTCATTATCTACCAGAAAACGATTGCAAATCTTATATCGTAACAAGCGGTGGGCAATTGTTAAAATATGTTAAAAAAGATAAAGTATCAATTATTCGACTTCCAGTCCATTCAAAAAATCCAATTTTAATGATAATGAATTCATTCTTATTATTTTTCATAATTTTATTTTTGAATATTGACATTGTACACGCAAGAAGCAGGGCGCCCGCTTGGTCCTGTTATGTAAGTTGCCTCCTAACAGGAAGAAAGTTTATAACCACATTTCACGGAACTTATAATTTCAAGAGTAACTTCAAAAAATTTTACAATAGCATTATGCTTAGATCAAAATTAACAATTGCTGGTTCAAACTTTATATTTAATCATATAAATGAGAATTATAGCAAATATCTTAATCCAAAAAATAAGTTAATGGTAATTTTTAGAGGAATAAACCTCGATTATTTTAATCCAAAAAATATTTCTGAGTTTAAAAGAAATAAGTTAATATCAGAATGGAAAATTGAAGAGGATAAGTTTACCATTCTTTTTCCAGGAAGATTAACTAGTTGGAAAGGTCACGATAGATTTATTGAAGCTTTAAATATTCTCATACAAGATCACCATAAAACAAATTTTCAAGCCGTTATACTTGGCTCCTCGCAAGGTAGAAACGTTTATCAGAAAAAAATAAAGGACCTGATTTTAAGATACAATCTAAATAAAAAAATTATTTTTATCGAACACTGCAATAATATGCCAACAGCATATTCTTTAGGAGACGTTATTGTTTCCTGTTCAGTGAGACCAGAGGCCTTTGGTCGCGTTTCCGTTGAAGCGCAGGCAATGAAAAAACCTATTATTGCTAGCAATTTAGGAGGTTCTAAAGAAACTATTTTAAATGAAAAATCAGGTTTTTTGTATAAATTTGACGATCCCAGAGAGTTAGGTTCAATACTAAATGATTTAATGGACAAAGACAAAGAAACATTGAATTTAATTGGAAACGAAGGTAGAAAAAACATAATAAGAAAATTTGATGTTGAAAATATGTGTAAATCAACCTTTAATGCATATAAAAAAATCTTAAATATTTAAATGCCAGAAGTTCAACTTTTAGATGGAAAAAAAATTGCATTTAAACAAGCTATAAGTGGTTTTGAATTAATAAAAAAAATCAGTAAAACGCTCGAAAAATCCGCTTTAATCATGGAAGTAGACGGTGAACTTAAAGATTTAAGTTTTGAAATAATTAAAGACTCAAAGGTTAGAGTTATCACACATAAAGACAAAGAAGGCTTAGAGGTTATAAGACATGACGCTGCTCATATAATGGCCATGGCAGTTCAAGAATTATTTTCAGGAACCCAGGTAACTATTGGACCGGTAATTGAGAACGGTTTTTATTACGATTTTGCGAGAAAAGAACCATTTACGAGTGAGGACTTAAAAAAAATTGAGAAAAAAATGTCAGAAATAATTGATAGAGACGTAAAAACAAAAAGAGAGGTTTGGAAAAGAAATCAAGCCATAGATCATTTTAAAAAAATAGGTGAAAAATATAAAGCAGAGATAATTGAAAGCATTCCCAAAAACGAAGAACTTTCTGTATATCATCACGGTGAAACATGGCACGATTTATGCAGAGGGCCGCATCTAGCATCATCTAGTAAAATTGGTAAAGCCTTTAAGTTAACTAAAGTTTCAGGTGCTTACTGGAGAGGAGACTCTAATAACGAAATGTTACAAAGAATTTATGGTACTTGCTGGACTAACAAAAAAGATCTCGATGACTATTTGCACAGATTAGAGGAAGCGGAGAAAAGAGATCATAGAAAACTTGGAAAAGAAATGGATCTATTTCACTTTAGAGAAGAAAGTCCTGGTTCAGTTTTTTGGCATGAAAAAGGGTGGAATTTATTTCTGAGGCTTATCGAATTTATGAGAATGAAACAAAGATTAGCAGGCTACAAAGAAATTAATACACCTGAGTTGCTTGATAAGTCATTATGGGAGAAATCAGGTCACTGGGAAAAATTTGGTGAGCACATGTTTACGTCTGAAACGCCTGATGAAAAAGTTTTTGCTATTAAACCTATGAATTGTCCTGGATGTGTACAAATATTTAATCAGGGTCTTAAAAGTTACAGAGACCTTCCTTTAAAATTATCCGAATTTGGAAAAGTACACAGATACGAACCTTCAGGTGCTCTTCACGGCTTATTAAGAGTAAGGGCTTTTACACAAGATGATGCGCATATTTTCTGCTCAGAGGAGCAAATTACAGAGGAATGTCTAGTAGTTACAAATCTTATAATTGATATTTATAATAGTTTGGGATTTAAAAATATTATCTTAAAGTATTCAGATAGACCTGAAAAGAGAGTTGGAGAGGACGCTATTTGGGACAAATCAGAGTCAGCACTATTAACTGCTATTAAAAAAACTAAACTTGAATATACTGTTAACAAAGGAGAGGGCGCTTTTTATGGACCAAAAATTGAGTTTGTTCTCAGAGACGCTATAGGCAGAGATTGGCAATGTGGGACTTTACAGGTTGACCTTAACTTACCCGAAAGATTGGGAGCATCTTTTGTTGATAAAGATGGTTTAAAGAAACCTCCGGTAATGTTGCATAGAGCTCTATTCGGATCACTAGAAAGGTTTATAGGAATATTAATTGAGAACTATGCGGGTAAATTACCTTTTTGGTTGTCGCCTACACAAGCTGTAGTACTTCCAATATCAGAAGATAACAATAAATATGCAAAAAAGGTATTTGAAGATTTATTTAAAGAAGGTATAAAATGTGAAGTGGATTTAAAAAATCAGAAAATAAGTTATAAAATTCGTGAATATTCATTAGCAAAAGTTCCTTATCTTTTAATCTGCGGAAAAAAAGAAGAGAAAGATAATACAATTTCTATTAGGAAACTTGGTTCTGAAAAGCAGGAGAGTATCAAAAGAGTAGATTTAATTAAAAATATGATATCTTTAAACAAGTTCCCATTAAATTAAGTGTCAAATTTTAAACCTAATTACTTTCAAAGAAGAGAAAAAAAATACGGTCCAAGAGCTAACGAAAAAATTCGCTCTTTGGACGTTCAAGTGATCGATAGTAACGGAAATAACCTTGGTGTATTACCATTAAAAAAAGCGATTGAGACCGCACGATCAGAAGACCTTGATCTAATCGAAATATCGCCAAACGCCAACCCACCAGTATGTAAAATAATGGATATGGGTAAGTATAAGTATGATTTACAAAAAAAAGCAAATCTTGCAAAAAAAAAACAAAG
>MDTB01004812.1_pt1 | contig 62040 bp, 59 predicted proteins | sample 811161 | NCBI WGS metagenome assembly MDTB01 (sample SAMN05326650, study PRJNA326480) | marine metagenome | isolation source: seawater | place: Mediterranean Sea | collected 2009
GAAAGGTCTTTAATATATTGAGCTAAAGGTTTCAATGAATTTACCAATAGGATCTCCTAGTATGTTAGATTCGCTTGTAAATTACTCTTTTTGATATTTCTTTTATAAAAAGTTGTCTTAGACTAGGAGTTAATAATATAAAGCCAATGGTATCCGTTAGAAACCCAGGTGTTATCAATAAAATTCCTGCAACAAGTATAAGGAAGCCGTTTGAGATCAATGATAATTGATTATTATCATATATTTTAAAGTTACTAATTACTTGTAATATTTGCGTTTTCACGAAATAAGTACCTACCAAAGCTGTAAAAATTATAATCGAAAAAGTATAAAAAATTCCAATCAGATCATTTATTTTAAAAAAAATAAATATTTCTAATAACGGTATAGATAAAAATAATAAAAACAATTTCATTTTACTTGGGCATCTGATATCAATATTTCTTGTTGGACAATTTGTAATAAAGTTTTACGTATTATAGTAGTGTTTGTTTGATAGTAAATAAAGTGATGAACATATATTTTACTAAACGGAGTATTTAATGGTACAAATATTAATACTAGCGGCTGTGGCGGCTTTCTTATTTTGGAGGTTGTCATTAGTTTTAGGTGTCAGAACAGGATTTGAAAAAACGATAGATGTAAAACTACCGGATAGTCCTCAAAAAAATCAGTCTGAAATAGAAAAACTTAATGGTGAAACAGATGACTCCGATATATCAGATTATGTAGACCTTGAAAGTGAGTCGGGTAAGCAATTAAAGTTGATTAAAGGCCATGAGCCAGAATTTTCAGTTCAACATTTCGTAGCAGGAGCAAAAAGTGCTTATGAGATAATTTTAATGGCTTACGAGAAAGGCGATCTGTCCGTTTTAGAAACTTACCTTTCGTCGGACGTTTATGACGACTTTAAGTCAGTTGTGACGGACCGAGCTAATAGTGGTCTTACGGTTGAAGCTAATTTTATTGGTTTACGAGAAATTAGAATTAGAGACGTTTTATTCGAGGAAGACAATCGTACTGCTGAGATTACGATGTTTTTTAAATGTGAGCTTAATTCAGTAGTTCGGGATAAAAATGATGAGATAGTTGAAGGTAGCGCTTCGAAAGTCAAAGTACATACAGATGTTTGGACTTTTGGTCGAACAGTTGGTACTGAGGATCCGGCATGGAAATTAATAGCGACAGGTGCGTGACAACGCTTTTTTATATTTAATAAATTGAAGTTATTTAATGTTGGTGTTTTTGTGAAAAAACCGTTAAAGATATTGAGCTTGGAAGACGAGAAAATATGGGCTCGTTTTGTTCAAAATGTCTCCTCTATTGAGCGCAAGCCACAGACTTCAAAAAAAAAACTCTTATTAAAAAAACCACAACTAGCAATACAAATATTGGGTTAAAAAATAAACCTAAGAATAATGCGGTATTAATTGATAAAAAAATTTATTCTAAATTAAAAAGTGGTCGTTTAAACCCAGAACGAATACTTGATCTGCATGGTCTAAATTATGAAAAAGCCTACTCAGAAGTCATTGAGTTCATCAACACTTCTTATCATCATAAAAAACGATTGGTTTTGATAATCACTGGAAAGGGAAGAAAAGAATCAGAAAATGACAGTTTTTTTTCTGATAATCGGCGCGGTGTGTTGCGACTTTCGGTGCCAAAATGGTTAGAAAGTGTTAATTGTAAATCGTTAATACTGAATATAACCACTGCACATATTTCTCACGGCGGTAATGGAGCTTTATACGTATACTTAAAAAAAAATCATAAAACGTAACGACTTAAATCAACAGATCTAGCTAGTTCACCAAGATTTTTTTCCACAAACTCCGAGTCTATTATGATATTTTCTCCGGCCCGATCGGTTGCTGTGTAGCTTAAGTCTTCGAAAACTCTTTCTAAAATAGTATAGAGACGGCGCGCACCGATATTTTCTACTGATAGATTTACTTCTTCTGCTATGCTTGCTAACGACTTAATACCGCTTTCGTCAAAGGATATATTAACACCTTCTGTTTGCATTAATGCATTATATTGTATCGTCAGAGAATTCTCAGTATCAGTTAATATTTTTTCAAAGTCACTTTTTGTTAAAGCGGAAAGCTCAACTCTTATTGGCAGTCTTCCTTGAAGTTCAGGTAGTAAATCAGACGGTTTTGCTATATGAAAAGCGCCAGAAGCTATAAATAAAATATGATCTGTTTTTACGGATCCGTGCTTTGTCGAGACAGTAGTTCCTTCAATCAAGGGGAGTAAGTCTCTCTGTACACCCTCTCTACTAACACTGCCCTTCATCGTATCATTATTATTACAAACTTTATCTATTTCATCTAAAAATACGATTCCATTATTTTCTACAAGTTCTAGTGCTGCTTTGATTATTTTATCCTCGTCAAGTATTTTATCTGCTTCTTCTTGAACGAGTTGTTTGTAACTTTCTGACACAGAAAGTTTTCTTTTTTTTGATCTGGTACCTAGTGCTTTTCCAAAAAGATCCCCTAAATTAAGCATTCCAACGTTTGAGCCAGGTTGACCAGGAATATCAAACATAGGCATCGGGTTGGAATTATCAACCATATCAATTTCAATTACGGTTTTATCTAACTCTCCTTGGCGTAGTTTTTTTCTAAACATCTCTATTGTTTTTTCACGTGCATCTGATCCAGTTATTGCATAAATGACCCTTAGTTCCGCTTCGGATACGGCTTGTGAATAAACATCTTTTCGCATTTTTTCGCGAATTATTGTAATTGAAATATCAACAAGATCTCGGATAATTTGATCAACGTCTCTTCCAACATACCCAACTTCGGTGAACTTTGTAGCTTCAACTTTTAAAAAAGGAGCATTTGCAAGTTTAGCTAAGCGTCTAGCGATCTCAGTCTTACCTACACCTGTTGGACCTATCATAAGAATATTTTTAGGATATACTTCTTCCCTAATATTGTCATCCAATTGTGCTCTGCGCCACCTATTTCTTAAAGCAACTGCTACGGCTCGTTTTGCCGGTTTCTGGCCAATAATAAAGCGGTCGAGTTCGAACACAATTTCTTTAGGCGTAAGGTTTGTCATGGTTGCGTTTTAGTCCTTGTTTGGTTTAATGAAAGAATTATTATTCGCTTATCGATTCAGTTATCATTTGTCCGTTTGTATACACACAGATTTCGGACGCTATTTTTAGTGATTTCTTTGCAATTTCTTCTGAATCTTCGCTTGTTTCATATAGACCTCTTGCTGCTGCTAATGCAAAATTACCTCCAGATCCAACGGCTGCAATATTATGCTCCGGTTCCAAAACATCGCCGGCACCGGTAACGATAAGTAATTCTTTTCCGTCTGTTACAATTAGCATGGCTTCGAGATTTCTCAAGTATTTGTCTGTTCGCCAATCTTTTGCAAGTTCGATTGCTGCGCGGGTTAATTGGCCAGGGTTAGATTCTAATTTTCGTTCAAGTCTTTCAAGGAGTGTGAATGCGTCAGCTGTTGATCCAGCAAACCCAGCAATTACATCTTTACCGCCAGGTGAAAGGCGTCTTATTTTTTTTGCTGTTCCTTTTATAATTGTTTGCCCTAAGCTGACTTGGCCATCGCCAGCTACACAGACTTTTTTGTTTTTCCTTACAGCGACTATGGTTGTCCCATGTAATTTGTATTTTTCTTGGAAGTCATTGGGTGTCATGATCAAAATATTCTAATCTAAATTGCGTTTTATTTCTTCAGAAGTAAATATTTCGATCACATCGCCTTCTTTTATGTCGTCGTATGCCTCAAAAGCCATTCCACATTCTTGACCTGATTGTACTTCCTTAACTTCATCTTTGAAACGTTTCAGTGTTTTTAGTTTTCCCTCATGAATTACAATATTGTCTCTCAACAATCGGACTCCAGCAGCACGTTTAGCGTTACCTTCCGTAACAATGCATCCAGCAATTTTGCCAATTCCTGTAATTTTGAAAACTTCCTTGATTTGTGCATAGCCGATAAAAGTTTCTTTGATTTCTGGGGAAAGTAATCCTGATGCGGCAGTTTTAACGTCATTAACGAGATCGTAAATAATAGAATAATAACGAATTTCAATACCTTTTTGATTCGCAATATCACGTGCTTGAGCGTTAGCCCTTACATTGAAACCTATTATTGGGGATTTTGAGGCTTCGGCTAAAGTTACATCGCTTTCGGTTATGGCCCCGACAGCTGAGTGTAAAACTTGTATTTGCACTTCTTCATTTCCTAGTTTTTCCATTGCCTGGACAATTGCTTCTGATGAGCCTTGTACATCCGTTTTTATTACAAGCGGCAATTTGGATGTATTTTTATCCTCTTTGGCTTTAGCAATTAGTTGATCTAGTGAACTGCCTGAACCTAAAGTTGCTTTTTTATCTTTGGATAGTTGGAGCCTGTAGTCAGCAATTTCTCTCGCTTTTGCCTCGTCGGATACAACATTTAATATATCACCTGCCTCTGGTGTTCCATTTAATCCTAATACTTCGACAGGTACAGATGGTCCGGCTTCATCTATTCGTTTACTGCTGTCATTTATTAATGCTCTAACTTTACCCCATTGTTCGCCTACAACAAAAATGTCTCCTTTTTTTAATGTTCCTTTTTGAACTAAAACAGTCGCCACTGGTCCTCGACCAACATCTAATTTTGCTTCAATAACTGCACCTTCGGCAGGTCTGTCAGCATTTGCAGACAATTCTAACAGTTCTGATTGTAACGCAATATTATCTAATAGAGTGTCGATGCCTTTATTTTGTAGAGCTGAAACTTCAACGTCTAAAACCTCGCCTGACATAGTTTCTACTATAATCTCATGTTGCAGGAGTTCTGTTCGAACTTTGTTGGGATCCGCGCCCTGCGTATCTGATTTATTTATAGCGACAATCAGTGGGACGTTTGCAGCTTTGGCATGATTAATTGCTTCAATAGTTTGTGGTTTTACTCCATCATCAGCCGCTACTACCAATATCACAATGTCAGTAACGTTTGCTCCTCGAGCCCTCATTGATGTAAATGCAGCGTGACCTGGAGTATCAAGAAAAGTTAATTCAGTACCGTTTTCTGTTTTGACTTGGTATGCTCCAATATGTTGAGTGATTCCACCAGCTTCATTTGACACAATGTTTGTATTGCGTATTGCGTCTAGCAACGATGTCTTCCCGTGGTCAACATGTCCCATTATGGTAATTACAGGAGGACGAGGTTTTAGTACTTCATCATTAAATTCGTCAAATTTGATTAACTCATCCTCTACATCCGATGCTGAAACTCTTACAACTCTGTGACCAAATTCTTCAGCTATAAGAATAGCTGTATCTGCGTCGATCGGTTGATTCTGTGTTGCCATTATTCCATTTGTCATTAATGTTTTTACAACTGCTGCAGATCTTTCCGCCATACGATTTGCAAGTTCTTGGACAGTTATTATGTCAGGTATTTGTACATCTCTTATTACTTTTTCTCGTTCAGTTTGATTAACTTGAAGCCGTCGTTTTTCTTTTTCTTGCCTTCGTTTCATTGAGGCAATAGACCTGTGTCTATTATTTCCATCCCCTAATGCTTGCGTTATTGTAAGTTTGCCTGACCGGCGTCTATCTTCGGGATGTTTAATTGTTTTTGTTTGACGATTATCTTCTTCGATGTGTTTTTTTGTAATTTCGTCTTGTTTGTTTACTCGAGGTTTTGTTACGGGTGCATCGACTAGTGGAATTTCGCTCGGCAAAGGTCCTGCTAGGCTTTGATCAATACTGTTATTGGTTGAATTAGACCGTTTATCACCATCATTATCATATATTTTTTGTTTACGTAGTTTCTTAAGTTCTTCCTCTTTAGCAGCCAAAGTAATTTTTTCTTGTTCTATTCTACTTGTTTCCAATGCTTTGGCAGTTTCTAATGCTTTGATCCTTCTGTTAACTTCGACTTCAGAGAGATTAGTTTTATCGTTGGCTAGTTTTTTTGAGTCGGTTTGTTTTGTTGTTTCAATTTCAGATGTTTGTGTGATTTTTTCACCACTTTGGGGCACCAAAAGGCGTTTTCGTTTCGTTTCGACCACGACTGATTTGGTTCGCCCATGCGAGAAACTTTGTCGGACCATACTTGATTTACCTTTTAAGCTGAGGACCTTATTTTTTCCATCACTAGTCGGTGTATCATTCATTATTTTTTCCACTTAATTTTCTATAAAATTTTGTGTCTAAGCTAGATAATTCAGCGTTACCATATTGTGGTACAGGATTTTTTAAATTATTCAAGCGATTAGCGTTAAAAACAATGTTTTCAATAAAACCACTCTGTAAAATGGCACAATGGATTACTTTTTCTCTTCCAAAGATTTTACCTAGCTCTTCACCAGTTAAACAGTTATCTATTAGCTTAGGAAGAGATTTTCCCATAATGCGATTTTTTTCTTTTTTTGATCCATCGATGGCTTGGATTAGAAGTCCTATTGGATTTTTTATCAGATAACTTTTTACTTTTTCAAATCCAAAAATGGTTTTTCCCGCTTTGCGCGATAACGAAATTTGGTTAATTAATTTTTGTTTGATGTTTGTCTGAATAATATCAATTATATTTGGATCGATTGAAATAGAGTGATTTACAGCTTTCGTAAAAATATTTTTTTTTAGTGCTTTTACAATTACTTCGCGATCTGCTTTGATCCAATAACCCCGACCTGGAAGTTTTTGATCAATGTCAGCAATTAAATTTCTGCTTGGGCTAACCACAAAACGGATAAGGTGGGCTTTTCCAATGACGCTTCCGGTTACTAAACATCGTCGAACGGCTACCTTTTTTAAATTCTTTCTAACTTTTTTCATTGGTGATAATCGTTTCTTTGAAGATGTAAAATATTATTAATTATGCTTCGACGTCTTCAATTTCGGTTGTTATTTTACCTCCGCCCATTTCTTGGTCATATTCATCTTGAGAGATAACCCCTACTGACAATCTAGCATTCATAACTAGGGTTCTGGCTTCTTCTAGTGAAACGTCTAGAGTTTCCAAAATCCCGTCGTCTTTAACTCGTTTTCCATCAACCGTTGTATACCCGCCAGCAAGCTCCCAGTCAGCACATGTCGCAAAATCACTAAGATTTTTTATTCCATCATTTGCCAAGAGTTCTAACATGGGTGGTGTTAGACCTGGAAAGTCGATTAGTGTTTGTTCTATACCTAATTTTTTTGCTTTATTAAGCGCAGTTGCATTTATTTCATCCAAACATTCACGTGCTCTGGCTTGAAGTTCTTCTGCAGTAGTGTCATCAAAACCGTCAATAGAACTGATTTCATCTTGTTGGACAAACGCAACTTCCTCTAGCGTCGCAAATCCTTCTGAGACTAACAATTGGGCCACCATTTCATCGATATTTAAAGTTTCAATAAAAAGTTTTGATCTTTCAGAAAACTCTACCTGGCGGCGTTCAGATTCGTCTGCTTCGGTCATAATATCTATATCAAATCCTGTAAGTTGGCTTGCTAGTCTTACGTTTTGGCCTCGTCTTCCTATTGCTAAAGATAGTTGTTCATCAGGAACAACTACTTCTATTCTATTTGCTTCTTCATCTAAAACAACTTTGGTTACTTCTGCAGGTTGAAGTGCGTTCACTAGGAATGTTGGTGCATCGTCATTCCATGGTATGATGTCAATTTTTTCACCTTGAAGTTCGTTTACCACGGCCTGCACTCTACTTCCTCGCATTCCTACACACGCTCCAACAGGATCGATAGAACTATCAAAAGATATAACACCAATCTTAGCGCGGCTACCTGGATCACGCGCAACTGCCTTAATTTCTATAATGCCATCGTAAATTTCGGGTACTTCCATTTTAAATAATTCTGCAAGAAACTCAGGCTGAGTGCGAGAAAGAAAAATTTGTGGCCCTCTGACTTCTGATCGAACATCCTTTATATAAGTTCTCACCCTGTCACCAGAACGAAATGTTTCACGATTAATTAGTTGGTCACGCCTTAAAATTGCTTCGCCTCTTCCAACATCAACTATAACGTTACCATATTCTATTCTTTTTACGAGGCCATTTATAATTTGGCCTACTCTATCTTTAAATTCTTCATATTGTCTTTCTCTTTCAGCATCTCTAACTTTTTGCATTATCACTTGTTTTGCGGACTGAGCGGCTATCCTTCCAAAGTCTAGTGGAGGAAGGGGGTCTTTCAAAATTTCGTCAATGACTGCATCAGGTTTGATTTTAAGAGCTTCTTTCAATGTTATTTCGGTAAAACTATTCTCTATTTCCGCAACGACCGTTCTACAACGGTTCATGGTTAGTTCACCAGATTTTTGATCGATACTTGCTCGAATATCATATTCTGCACCATACCTTGATCGGGCAGCCTTTGCTAAGCTGTCTTCCATTGCTGAGATTACAACTTCAGGTTCAATTAACTTTTCTCTGGCCACTGCTTCGGCAATTTGCAAAAGTTCAATTCGATTGGCACTTGTAACGCTCATGATGTTTCCTTACATTAATCTTCTAATCTTTTAGTCTATTTAGCATTAGACTTTTTAAGTTTTTCCGTATTTTGAGTTAACGTGTCTTTAAATAGTTGTTTAATTGGAATTGATAGAAAAACCTCTTCAATCCAATCAAAACTTAAACCGATTGTTCCTTCATCTATTTCGAGTAAAATTTCACCATTTTCAACGCCTCTAAGAACGCCTTTAAAATTTTTACGATTTTCGATTGTTTCTGTGGTTTTTATTTTGACAGTGTATCCTTTCCAAATGTCAAAATCTTTCTTTCTGGTAAGGGGACGGTTTATACCTGGTGATGATATTTCAAGTTCATATTCTTTATTGATAGGATCATTTATGTCTAAAATAGCTGATAAATTGGTAGATATCTGTGCACAATCCGCTATCGCTACACCATTATTATCTTTGTCTAACATTATTTGAAGTCGAGGTTTTTCCTTATCACTGAATTTAATTCTTACTAGATCAAAACCTAGTTCCTGTATTGATGGTAATACTAAGGATTTAATCTTTTTACAAAATTCAGTATTTGCTATTAATTGTTCCATTTTTATCTAACCAATTAAAAAAAGGCCTTTCGGCCTCTATTAATACACTACTAATTATCCTTGTTAGCATGATGATAGTAGTAGAAAGTTTTCCATTGAAAAGCAAGGAATTATTTTAAAAATCGCTAATAATTCCTTTTTTTTCCCAATCACCAAATCGTGTCGGTTCTGGTCCATCCCTACCCCCTAATTCCGTCGGTAGAGAATTAGCAGTTGTTTTCTCTCGTCGTTTTCTGGCTTCCTCTAAAGATTGAGTTTCTATTTCAGAGGGTTTCTTCTTTGTAATTTTGTATTTTTCCATTTGTCAGTACTTCAAATTTTTAAAAATTATGTTTAATAAGCTGTTATAAATCTTTTTATGTTATTATGGTAGAAATTTTTTAGCTTATGATGCCTCTATCAATACCATTCAGTAAATGTAAAATATTCATTGGTATTGAAACTGTTTATAAAGGGTAAAATTTTGAATTCTATTCCAATACAGTATCGAGAGCATGGTCTTTTATGTCGGTGGATAGTTTTAGAAATGTTAAGAAAAGTCTTAGTGGATAAGATGTTGATTTCAGAAATAAAGGAAGACTATAGGTTTTCGTACCGTTACTTGATACCAGAGCAAAAGGCTCGTTCATTATCTCTTCTAGAAACTATTTTAAGAAATTTATCAGTAATTGATAAAATTATAAATGTATATTTAAGACAAAAACCAAATAGTAGAATTGTAAATATACTTAGAATTGCGGCCGCCGAAATTTTATATGATAGTATTGCGACTCATGCTGCAGTGGATAGTGCGGTAAGGTTAACTAAATCAGATAAAAGACTTGTTAAATTTGCGGGACTCGTTAATGCAATTTGTAGAAAAATTGCCAATAAAGGATTAAGTGCGAATAACTTTGGTTCTCCTTTATTAAGTCAGCAATTAATTACCGGTTTAAAGAATACTTATGATTTAAACACTATAAAAGAATTTGGCATAGCTCAAAAACAACGACCACCGGTGGATATTACAATTAAAGAACCAAGTAAAGAAATATATTATTATAAACTACTAGCTGGAAGAATTTTACCATCGGGGTCGATAAGATTACAGCATAAAAACCAGATCTCCAAACTTCCTGGGTTTGATGAGGGAGCCTGGTGGGTGCAAGATTTTTCTTCGGCCATGCCCGTTAGGCTTTTTGGAAAAATAGAGGGTTTATCTGCACTTGATGTGTGTGCTGCTCCTGGAGGTAAAACAATGCAACTTGCAGCCGCTGGTGCGAGTGTAACTGCTATTGAGATATCAAGAGAGCGAGCAACAAAACTAAAAAATAACTTAAATCGAACTAACTTGATGGCAGAAATAATAGTTGAGGATATTAAAAAATTCAGAACTGCGAAACTTTTTGATATTGTTTTAGTTGATGCACCATGTTCAGCAACTGGCACAATAAGGCGAAATTGTGATTTACAATATTTAGACCCTTTAAAAAGAGTTAAAGTGTTAGTCAGGCAGCAGAAGGCTATCTTGAAAAAAGCTATGTCTTTCGTTAAGCCGGGAGGGAGGTTGCTTTATTGTACATGTTCGCTATTGCCGGAAGAGGGTGAAAGTATAATAGAGGAAACTCTTAAATATTGTTTCAATTGGAAACAATTAATCGTTGACGTCAAAAATTTTGATATAGATCCAGATTGGGTAGATAGTTCTGGTGGATTGCGGTTGCGTCCAGATTATTGGAAATCTATAGGTGGAATGGATGGGTTTTACATAGCAATGTTAAAAAAGATCGATTTTTACAAATGAGGAATAGTTCAATTGACCACAAATTTAATTAAACGAGTCCAATACAAGTTTGTTGAACTAAGAGCAAAATTTTTGCAAAGAATTATTATGCATTTAGTAAACTTGCTCAATTATTATAAGCCGATAAAAAAAAATATAGATTTTTCATATGTTGGTAACGCGAAAGTAGGTAAATTGTTAACGGAAGGCCATTATATCTTTTCTGGAGTACAGTTTGAATTAGACGTCGATAACCCATGGAGGATTGAATTACCGTCGACCGAGGTCGAACAAGATCTGTATGGTTTTTCCTGGTTAAATGATCTTGCGGCGTACGGTAATTCTAATGCTAGAAAACGCGCTATTGACTGGATTAAAAATTGGAATTTTTATAACTCAGTTGGTAAAACAATTGGGTCGGATCCATATGTAACCGCTTTAAGATGTTTAAACCTAATACGAAATTGGAATTTTTTACAAAGAGGTTTAGGCTCAGATCAGTCAGAAACTCTTAAATATTTGTGGCGACAATATAAATTCCTAAGGTTGACCTGTTTTTTCTACCCAGTGGGATTAAAAAAATTACAAATATTGCATTCAATTTTCCTGTTAGCTTTTTCTTACGGTATGTCTCGGTATTCTCAAAAGAAAATGGTCAAACAAATGTGTCGCTTGTTAAAGAGGCTTTTTGACACAAACGGTCACATGTTTGGTAGAAACCCAGAAGATTTGCTTAATTGTTTTGTCATTTTGGTTGAAATTTTAAATATCAACAGAACTAACAATTATCTTACGCAAGCTGATTTAAAAGTTTTACGCATCATAGAGAAGATAAACGCCCCAATTTTGCGTGGTCTTAGATTAGGAAACGGATCTTTAACTAGGAGCCATGGGGGTGACATGGGTTGTAATGGTGAAATTGATAAGTATTTGGTCGCTTCAAATGTAAAAGCGCCATCAGCAATTACAAACATGTTAGGATTTGAACGAATTAACGCGGGTCGTCTTGTGTTAATCGTAGATTGTGCCAGACCAGACGATAGTATACAAGCATTCAGTCCTCATGCCTCTTGTTTGTCTTTTGAGTTGAGTTCAGGTCAACGACCAATTTTTGTTAACTGCGGGCCAGGCGGAAGGTTTGGAACTGCGTATAAAAGGTATTGCAGGTCAACTCAAGCTCACAACTCATGCTGTCTTGGTGATATTTCTCAGCTAGAATTTGCTTATCTATCAAGAAAAAAGAGATGGCCTAAAGAAATGATTGTGGATGGACCAAGAAATATTTCTGTTAGTCGTCATAAAACATTGGAAGCCACATGGTTAAATTTATCCCATGACTCATATGAAAAAAAATATGGTTATATTCATCATAGAAAATTACTTATGTTAAATTCAGGAAAAGTATTTTCAGGCACTGATAGTTTTGAGATAAATAATCATAAAAAAGTTATGCAAAAAAAAGTAGATAAGTTTTATGCATACTTTCACTTACATCCAGATGTTGAACTGTGGGACCATCCCCGATTGCAAACAATTATATTACGTTTAAGAAATGGTGAGCATTGGATTTTTGAAAGTGATTTAGGCGTCGTTAACATAGAAGATTCATCATTCATTAATTCGGCTGCTTGTGAACCGCAAAAAACGAAGAGAATCGTTATTAAATCATCAACGCTACGGAGAAAAACAGAAATAAAATGGTCGCTTCGGCGAAGGGAAATTGTATCTCGTAATACACGCGATCCAGAATTCTTATAATAAAATAATTGGTTAGGACTATTATGGAAAAGGAATTAATTAATGTTAAGCGTGCCTTAATATCAGTTTATGACAAAGTTGGGCTTGATGATTTTGCAAAAAAATTAATAACCATGAATATTGAGATTATTTCGACGGGCGGCACTTCAGACTTTTTGAAGTCACATGGAATTCCAGTAACCGAAGTTTCAGAAATCACAAATTTTCCTGAATTAATGGATGGTAGATTAAAAACGCTACATCCAAAAATTCATGGAGGGTTATTAGGTGTTAGAGAGGACGAGTCGCATTTATCTGCGATGCGTGAAAATCAAATACCTGAGATAGATTTGTTAGTTGTTAATTTATATCCGTTTGAGAGCATAATTAATAAAAATGTTCATTTTGCTGAGATTATTGAAAATATCGATATTGGCGGACCAGCAATGATTAGGGCAGGAGCAAAAAACCATAAATATGTGGCAGTCTTAGTTGATCAGGACGATTACAAATCTTTTTTTGAAGAATTAAATCAAAATAGTGGTTGTACCTCAGGAAAGTTTCGGAGAAATTTAGCTAAGATAGCATTTGGACGTTCAGCTGAGTACGACGGAAAGATAAGCGAATGGATGAATTTGCAGTCAATAGAAACGGCGCCGCGACGGCTAAATATATCAGGGAGACGTAGTAAAGTTTTAAGGTATGGCGAAAACCCGCATCAATTTGGTTCATATTACCAAACTAACCCACAAAGAGATATCTTATCGTTATCTAAGATTCATCAGGGCAAAGATCTTTCGTTCAATAACTTAAATGATTTTAACGGTGCGCTGGAAGTCTTACAAGAATTTGATAATGATAAAGGGGCTCTTGCTGTTATCATAAAGCACGGTAATGCTTGTGGAGTTGCGTTGCGAGACAATCCATTGGAAGCATATTTAGCTGCATTTGATTGTGATAGGACGTCAGCGTTTGGCGGAGTGATTGCGTTTAACGTAAATATTGATAAAAAAACAGCCATGGAGGTTTGTAATATTTTTACAGAAATTGTAATTGCACCAAGTGTGGATCCTGACGCTATTGTTGAATTTAAAAAAAAGAAAGATATGAGATTAATAACTATAAACAAAAACCTTATACAGCAAAAAAGAGAAACCATCTATAAAACTATATCTGGAGGGTTATTGGTACAGGACAAGGATGTTCAAACTCTCTCTAGAGACAGCATTTCTATAGTCTCAAATAAAAAACCTTCTAAGAAAGAGTTAGACGATATGTTTTTTGCATGGAAAGTTGTTAAGCATATCAAATCTAATGCGATAGTTTTTGCAACAAATACTGCTACAGTTGGAATTGGGGCGGGACAAATGAGCAGGGTTGATAGTACAAAGATAGCGAAAAGAAAAGCCGAAGATATGTGTTGTATTTTGGGAAAAGAAAAAAGTCTTTTGTCACTTAGGGCTGTAGCTGCATCCGACGCTTTTTTCCCTTTTGGTGATAGCATATTGGAATTAAGTCAAGCCGGTATAAAGGGAATTATCCAGCCTGGTGGATCTATAAGGGATGATGATGTGATTAAAGAAGCTAATAAACATGGTATATCAATGGTGTTCACTAATATACGTCATTTTAAGCACTAGAAACTGATAGATTAATCTAACTTTCTTGCTTCATCAATTAATAAAATTGGTATGCCGTTTCGGACTGGAAATGCTACTGCTGCTGCTTCAGAAACCAATTCTTGGTTTCCTTCATTGAATTTAAGCAAACCTCTACTTATTGGACAAACCAAAGAGTTATAAAGTATTTTTTGTTGCTGGTTTAATGATTTATTCATTGTTTCAAGTGCTATTAAATTTATTGTAAGGTTTCTTCATCAATTCCACCTTGCAAATTGAACTCCATCAGCGTGACTAAAGTTTCCCGTCGATACTCCAGGCTAGGTGCTTCGAGAAGGGCTTGCTTTTCTTCTGGATCAAATGGACACAACATTGATAATGAATTTATCAGAAGTTCTTCGTCAGCTTCTTTTAGTGAGCCCCAATCTGAAGAGAGCTGCGCAACTGCAAAATATTTTGATAGTATTTTTAAAAATTCACCTCTATTGAAGTTATTATCTGGTTTTGTTTGTTCAAGATCTTCAATGAAACTGTCCCAGGTAACGCAACCCTTCAAATATGGATGGAATCCTTCAATTGTACTTTTAAATCTATATCTACTTATACCTTCTAAAGTAATTAAATAACGACCGTCTTTAGTTTCGTTAAAAGAAACAATTCTACCAGCACAACCTATTTGGTGTAACTGCCTTGTACTTGTTGTTCCTTCTGGATTACTCACAGGTTGTATCATTCCAATCAATCTGTTATCAGTTTTTAAAACATCGTCTAACATTTTTAAATATTTAGGCTCAAAAAGATTGAGTGGCAGTTTTGATTTTGGTAGGAGTAATGCTCCGGGTAATGGAAATAATGGAATTTCTGAGGGCAAATTTTTTAGATCATATTTCATTTCATATCTTTACACTTAAGTATCTTAATTAAACAGAATAGACGATAGATTCCTTCGTCCTGTTCGTCCTTCGTGGCTTTCTGGACCTAAAGCATCAAGAAATTCAATAAGCTGATTTTTGGCCTTTTTATCATTCCAATTGACGTCTTTTTTGATTATTCCTAGCAGTATATCAATTGCTTCTCGGTTTTGTTTTTCAGCAATCAAGGCTATAGCGAGTTCAAATTTTATATCAAGATTTTCTGGAGATTGGATTAATTTTGCACGTAATTCTTCAACATTACCTGCAGATGATGTTTGGTCAGTTAATTGAATTTGCGCAAAAAGTGTTTTTATTTTTTGGTCGGTTTTTATTAAATCAGGTATTTTGTCATACGCGGCTTTTGCATTAGCAAGATCGTTCTGATGTAGTAAACTTTGTATAAGTCCAACGTGTGCGTCGGGCAAGTTTTCGTCCTCTGCTATAATAGCATTAAAAATTTCTCTTGCACCAGAGTAGTCCATATTTAATAACATTTCATTTGCAGTAGATATTGCGGCGTTGAGACCGTCGTCTTTTGGACCATGACTATCAATAATTTTCTCTATAAATGCGTTTGTTTGAGCGGCTGTTTGCGCTCCCATGAAACCATCGACAGGCTGACCATTAGAAAAAGCAAACACGGCAGGTATTGATTGTACCCTAAGTTGCGCGGCGATATTAGGGTTTTTGTCAATATCAATTTTAACTAATTTGATTTTTTTATCCTGTTTTTTTACTGCATCTTCAAGAACTGGTCCAAGGGTTTTGCACGGTCCACACCAAGGGGCCCAAAAATCAACTATCACGGGTACCGCTTTTGACGCTTCAACAACATCTGCCATAAATTCGTCATCACTACTATTTTTGATAGTTGGTGAATCACTTAGGTCATTCATAGTTTACTCCACAGACTAAAATTTCAGTTTACGGGATTTTGTATATCATTGTCTTATTATCAACATGTGGTGTGAATTTATAAAGTTGCAAGTGGCATAGAGTTTATTAGTTCAGTGTGTTTTCTTAAAAATAGTGATTTCGCATTCATTGGTGATGTAGGAATAATCTGAATTTTACCAACAATTTTGCCATGAGGCTTTCCAAAAATTTTATTTGCTTCGTTTTTTTTAAATCCTGCAATAGACACTGATTCTAACCAAGCAGAATTTTTGTCAGCCACTTTAATTTTCTTTTTTATAATTTGAGGTATTGGCCCAATAATTCCAAATCTTTTGTATATAGCATTTATAAGTTGTTCTTCTAAAATTTCATAGCCTTCTCCAATACTATTTTTAACTGGTGAAATTAAATCACCTATTACGTATTCTGCTGCATCATGAAGGAGTGCAGCCATTTTCCAATTGGTTTCTATATTTGGGTTAAGAATAGTAAATATTTTTTCCACTAACAACGAGTGTTCAGCAACGGAATAGCCATGATTACCGATAGTTTGCCCATTCCATCGGGTTAAAAATGACAAGCCATGGGCGATGTCTTCAATTTCAATGTCAAGTGGAGATGGATCTAAAAGGTTTAATCGTCTGCCTGATAGCATTCTTTGCCATATACGTTTTGTCATTTTACCGAGCTATTTTTCCTGTCAAATTATCTCTCTGGAGTTTAATCGAAGTTATGAGTATTGTGTTAGTGTTTTTATGCTGTTAAGTGTGATCAATATTAGTTCAGCTGGAGACTAAACATTAATGACAGAAAATTACATAATAAAAAATATAAAATTGGCTCAATATGGCCGTAAAGAAATTCAAATAGCAGAGACGGAAATGCCAGGACTGATGGCTTTACGCCAGGAATATGGTGAAATTAAACCATTAAAAGGGTCTCGAATTGTCGGGTCTTTACACATGACAATACAAACTGCAGTGTTGATAGAAACGTTGACCTGTTTGGGCGCAGATGTTCGTTGGGCTTCTTGTAACATTTTTTCTACTCAAGACCATGCAGCTGCAGCGATAGCGGATGGCGGAATTCCAGTCTTTGCGGTAAAGGGTCAATCATTAGAGGAACATTGGGATTATCTTGATCGATCGTTTATGTTTGAGGAAGGAGCAAATCTTATTCTTGATGATGGTGGAGACGCAACCTTGTATATTCTTCTTGGTGCACGAGTTGAGGATGGGGAAAAAAATTTAATCGAGGCGGCAACATCTGAAGAAGAGGAAGCAATCTTTGGGCAAATAAAAAAAAGAATTGCTAAGACTCCTGGTTGGTTTGTAAAAACACGCGCGGCTATTAAAGGAGTGTCAGAGGAAACAACAACGGGAGTACATCGTCTTTATGATCTTGTTAAAAAAAGTCAGCTTCCTTTTCCAGCTATCAATGTGAATGACTCTGTAACTAAATCAAAATTTGACAATAAATACGGTTGTAAAGAATCATTGGTTGATGGAATCAGGCGAGCTACAGATACAATGATGGCTGGTAAAGTAGCGGTTGTTTTGGGCTATGGTGATGTGGGCAAAGGATCTGCAGCGTCGCTTCGTGGAGCAGGTGCAAGGGTGAAAGTGACTGAGGTTGATCCAATATGTGCTTTACAAGCGGCGATGGATGGATTTGAGGTTGTACATTTAGAGGATGCCGTCGCTACAGCAGATATTTTTATAACGTCGACAGGCAATAAAGATGTCATTCGCATTGAGCATATGAGAGAAATGAAAGATATGGCAATTGTAGGTAACATTGGACATTTTGATAATGAAATTCAAGTTGCAAATTTAAAAAATCATAAATGGACAAACATCAAGGACCAAGTAGATATGATTGAAATGCCGTCAGGTAGTCGTCTAATTTTGTTGTCTGAAGGTCGATTATTAAATCTTGGTAATGCGACAGGGCACCCCTCATTTGTAATGTCAGCGTCCTTTACTAATCAGGTTTTGGCTCAAATTGAGCTTTGGAAGAAAGGTAAAGAATATAAAAATGAAGCTTATATTTTACCAAAGCATTTAGATGAAAAAGTGGCCCGCCTTCATCTTGATCGTATAGGTGCGAAATTGACATCTTTAGCTGCCGACCAAGCAGATTACATTGGTGTTGATAAAGACGGCCCATTTAAACCTGAGCACTACAGATATTGAGTAAACTCTGTTTTTAATGGCCGTGAAAGTAAATACTTTATTGAAGACTGAAATGATATTTTGTCTTTTAGAATTAAGTCAATTGTTTTAATGATCGGAGCATCTACTCCTAATTTATTTGCAAGTTTATTGGCTGCACTTGCTGTTTTTATTCCTTCAACGGTGCCGTGAATACTATTGTCAGATATTTTATTATAATTTAACCCTAATACAAAATTTCTAGACTTTTTAGAGTTGCAGGTTAACGCTAAATCACCTAATCCCGATAGACCAAAAAAAGTGCTCATGTTACCTCCCATAGCACAACCTAAATCAACAATCTCTGAAAATCCTCGTGTCATTAAAGCCGTTTGAGCACTTTCTCCGAGATCTGCACCCTTGACCATCCCACAACCAATAGCAACGACGTTTTTTAATGATCCGCCAATTTGCGCGCCAATAATATCTGAACTTGAATATAATCTAAGTGTTTGTGTTGAAAGTGATTTTTGAAGGTAATCTCTAACATTTGTATTTTCGCATGCAAGCGTTAAGGCGGTTGGTAAGCCTTTGGCTAATTCGTCGGCAAAACTAGGGCCAGTTAACACAGCTATTACGTTTTTGGTACAAAACTTTTGTATTACTTCAGATTGGAGCAACAAGGTGTTTTCATCAATGCCTTTAGAGCATAAAACAATTGGAATATTTGGAATTATTGTATGATGCTCATGTATAAAGTTATAAATTTTTTGTGCTGGAATGCATAAAATTATTACGGATGCATTTTTCATCGAAAATTTTAAGTCGCTTGTTATTTCGACATTGTTTGGAAACTTTACAGTGCTGAGATATTTTTTATTTTTTCCACTTTTTTTTAGTTCGTCGACAAAAGACGGTGATCTCGACCATAGCATTACGGATTTAGCATTTTTTGCTAAACCAATTGCCATAGCTGATCCAAATGATCCTGAGCCTAAGATACAAAGGTTCATGCTTTCCTTCCTTTTTTACCTGAACCAAGCATTGGTGTTGCTTCATTATCAAGAGGCCATCGTGCACGTGGTATCAATGTTTCTGTAGATATAATTTTGTTTAGATAAAGCTCACTACCCGCCGATGCTATCATTGCTGCGTTATCTGTGCATAGTTGCGGTTCTGGTCTAATAAGATTGAAATTAAAATTATTTGCTATTTTTAAAAGAGCGAATCCTAGTTTTTTATTTGCCGCAACTCCTCCTGCGATTGCTATCGTATGAGGGACAGTTGGATAAGAATTTTTAAACAAAATCATTGCTTTTTGTGTTTTGTCAACAAATATATCTATCACTGCATTTTGAAAACTAGCGCATAAATCATTTATAGCTTTTTCAGAAAGCACTCCGGTATGATTTTTTGTTTTGGTGACTTCGCGTCTGAGAGCAGTCTTAAGTCCTGAAAACGACATATCACAATTATTCTGTTTTAATAGTGGCAGAGGTAATTTGAAGGAAGTTGGATTACCCTTTAGAGCACGGCTTTCAATCGAAGGTCCTCCAGGATACCCCAGACCTAAAATTTTTGCTGTTTTATCAAAGGCTTCTCCTGGGGCATCGTCGATTGTCCCGCCCAGGCGTTTAAAATTGCTTGGCCCTTTAACGATTAAAAATTGGCAATGACCTCCTGATGCGATTAAAATTAAATAAGGATATTTTGTTGAATGAGTTAATCTGGGTGTAAGAGCATGCCCTGCCAGATGATTGACACCTATCAATGGCTTATTTAAACTAAAAGACAAACTTTTAGCAAACATTACACCAGATATAAGTCCACCTATCAGACCCGGTCCTGATGTAACAGAGATCAAGTCAATTTTATCAAGGGTTTGATGAGATTCAAACAAAGCTGTTTCTACGCAATGGTCAATTTTTTCAACATGTGCTCTTGCCGCTAATTCTGGAACCACACCACCATAGTTATTATGTATTTTATTTTGATCAAATACTATGGAAGAGTGAATTTCTGCTCTTATGAATGTATTGTCTTTATGAAAAACATTGATGACTGAAGCGGCTGTATCATCGCAACTACTTTCTATTCCTAAAACCTTTAAAGAATCCATCATTTTTTTGCTTAATATATTGCATGATTACTTTAACGGAGTTAACACCGTTATTATGGACGCGCAAGATAAAGTAAGAGATTACAAATTGAAACCTCTTGTTATTGGAACAAGAGGGTCACCTTTAGCCGTCGCTCAAGCCAAAGAAACTCGAAATCTTCTGATGAAGGCTCACAGTTTACCCAAAGAGGCTTTTTTTATAAAGATAATTCAAACAACTGGTGATATTGTTCAAGATCGACCGCTTTCTGAAATTGGCGGAAAGGGGCTTTTTACTGTTGAGATTGAAGCCTCTCTAATGGATGGTTCAATAGATATAGCTGTACATTCAATGAAAGACATGCCAACTTCCTTGCCGGCCGGATTGACTATATCTACTATATTACCAAGAGAAGATGTGCGGGATTCTTTTGTTTCGCGTAAATTTAAAAAAATTAGTGAATTACCAAGTGGGTCTACGGTTGGAACCTCTTCATTAAGGAGGCGTGCCCAGTTGTTATCCCAACGACCAGATTTAAACGTTGTGGAGTTTAGAGGAAATGTGCAAACACGGTTGCGGAAGCTAGACGCGGGTATAGCTGATGCAACTTTTCTTGCGTGCGCTGGCTTATCGCGATTAAACCTTACAAATTTAATTAATCCAATTGAAATAAATGATATGTTGCCAGCTGTTGCTCAAGGTGCAGTAGGAATAGAGCAGAGATCAGACAATGAGCAACTCAGCGATTTTTTAGCACCTATTCATGATCACAAAACTGCGGTACAACTATTAACAGAAAGATCATTTTTATCAGAATTGGATGGTTCTTGTCGTACTCCGATTGGTGGCTTAGCAGAAATAGCTCAAGAAAAGATAATATTTTATGGCGAAATTTTGAGGCCTGATGGTTCGCAAGTTATCAAAAATAAATGGAATGGAAAAGTGTCTGAAGCAGCGTTGATAGGAAAAAAAGCTGGTCAGATGTTAAAGGAAAAGGGTGGTGAAGACTTTTTTAAATAAATCATTATTAATCACGCGCCCTTTAGAGGATGGTTTAGCCTTTTCGAAGCAGATCCAAAAATTGAATTCGTCAATTAACACTATTTGTGCGCCTCTTTTCGAAATCGAGAGTTTATCTTTACAGAAAGATTTGTCTGAGTTCACGGCAATAATAGTTACTTCTTCTAACGCCATAAGAAGTTTAACACAATCACGAGTGAAATATGAAGGACCAGTTTTTTGTGTTGGACGTGCCACAGCATTACTGGCTAAAAAGGCAGGGTTTTTTCCAATTACGTCTATCGGCAATACTAACAATCTGTATGACTTAATTAGAAATTTAATGCCTGTCGGGCCGGAGAAATTACTTTATTTTAGAGGCGAGGAGATTGTTGGCGATTTAGGAAATTTGTTGAGGAAAAAAAATTACAATGTCGAAGAAGAAATATGTTACAAAAAAACACCCAAAAAATTTTCAAAAAAAATAGTTGACAGCATTGGCACCAAATCAATTGTTGGCTCAACATTTTTTTCAAAACAGACAGTAAAAATGTTTTTCAATAATGTGCAATATATTCCTAATGGCTTTGCAGGCTTTTGTATTAGTGAGGACGTTTCAAAAACACTCTTGTCTGTTTATCCTGAAATTTCCTTGACCCTTCGAATAGCTAAAGAACCTTCAATGGAAGAAATGTGTAAACTCGTTGTTGCGGCACCAGAGTTTGCTGGTTAAACTGCTCCTATGTTTTTTCAAGAATGGAAAAAATTGTGACCAAGAAAAAGACAGAAGACATTGAAGATGCAGAAATTGTGGTCAATAACGATATTAAATCTGATGTCAAGACTATTTATCAATCTAAAATTTTGTTGATATTTTTGTCTGTTTTTCTTGTTGCTTTTATTTTTATAACTATAGGTTTTTTTATTTACTTTGATAGAAAAATGTCCAGAGAGATATTTGATCTTCAAACGAAGACAAATTCTTTTACGGCTTCAGTTTCGATTGAAAGTTTAGAAAATAAAATGAGTGACTTGGCTGAAGTGTTGCGGCAAGAAAATATTGATCGAATAGATGGTGCAGTCGTGGATTTAAAACAGAATTTTAATAAAAAGATTGATTCCTTAAATGTTATTAATTTGATTAAATCAGTTGAAGCCAATTTGTTAAAATTAGAGGCTGAATTAAAGGAAGATATTTCAGAAATAACTCTGTTGAGAGTTGATGGAGAAACAAATTTATCAAATAATATTATTAGTGATATTGAGCTTGAAAAAGAAATTAAGCGTTTACACACTGGTCTTGACTATAAAATAACTATGTTGACGCGTGAAATATCGAGACTTGAACACGACTTTTTGCAATCAAAAAAAGAATTGACGAATTTCAATAAATCAATTCGACTCCAAAGAGATAAACCTTCGTCGTCTGATATGAAATTGTTAACAAATTTAAAAGAAACTTTTCCTGAAATTGCGTATGCCGTTTTAAAGACTGAAGCGGAAAAAAATACTGGTGGAACTTTGTTGTCAATGATCCTTTCAACAATAAAATCGGTTTTTATTGTTAGATCAACGGCTCCAAGGGCCGGCTCAGATACCGATGCAATTTTATCAAGGGCTGAGCATGAATTAAATGAAGGAAATTTAGCAGGTTGTATGGCAGAGTTAGAAATGCTTGACGATGATTTGGGAATGTTATTTCTCGATTGGAAAAAAAATGTTAATAAATTGTTGAAAAAAAATAATTAATTGGAAACTTTGATGGTTAGATCAATCTTTAAAGGATTGTTTTTTTTGATTGTTTCTGGGTTTTGTGCCTTTGGAGCCATTTTTCTTGCAGGCATGTCAGGAAGCGTGCAACTTAACTTAAATGGTAAAGAGTTGAGTATTTCAATATTTGCTGCCGTAATAGTCTTAATAGGAATTGTTTTTTTTATATTGATCGTTTTTGCATTTTTCAATGTAACTATTGCGGTTATAAGATTTTTATCTGGTGATGAAACTGCCTTAAGTAGATACTTCATAAAATCGCGGCAAATTAAAGGAAATCAAGCTTTATCAAATGCTTTAATTGCTTTTAATGAAGGTGATAGTGCTGAGGCATTATTGCATTCGGGAAGGGCGAAGTACCTTTTGAAGAATAATATGCTTTCCTTGCTGATTAATGCTCAAATTGCTCAACAACTTGGAAATAGTAAGCTAGTAATAGAAAATTTTAAAAAACTTTTGAGAAATAAAAACACAAGATCAATAGCATTGAGTGGAATTGTTTCTGAAAAAATTAAAACTGGTGATTATCAAAGTGCGCTTATTTTATCCAAGAAAAGTGTCGAATTAAAACCAAAAAATATTCGAAATATAAATACTTTATTTAATTTGCAACTCCAAGAAAGTGATTGGGTTGGAGCCCGCCAAACTCTCCAATCTAAAAGAAAAATTGAAAAAATGCATCGGACAACTTTTCTTCGCCATGAAGCTATTTTAATGGTAGCAGAAGCAAAGGAAAAGCGATCTAAAGGTTTTACAAAAGAAGCACTTGGTGTTGCCCTTGCGGCAGTACGACAGTATCCAAGTTTTGTAGCAGGTCTTTCCTTTCTAACAGAGTTAGAATTAGCTCTTGGTAATAAGAAAAGAGTTGAAAAATTGTTACAAAAATGTTGGCGTTTATTTCCTCATCCGGATATTGCTAAGTCATTTATTGCATTAGTTGATAATGAAACCCCTGAAGATAGACGAACTCGTTTTCAAGTTTTAACTAAAATGAAGGAGAAAGGTTCCCAAACAAAAATTCTAGAGGTTGAACTTTGTTTGGCCGCCAAGGATTTTTCCTCTGCAAAAAAGCTAATCTCTAAATTAGTAAAGGATGATCCAGATAACTACACTTTGACTCTTATGGCAGCTGCAGAAAAAGGTTCTGGTGCTTCTGATTCTGTGGTTCAAAAGTGGTTGACGAAAGCAGTTTATGCCCCAAAGAGTTTTACGTGGATTTGTAAAAACTGTGGTTTTCAAACAGAATGGGTTAGTGTTTGTCCAGAATGTGATGGATTTGATACTTTGGAATGGCGTAGACCACCTTTTTACCCATCTAATAATAAAGCTCATTCTCAAATTCCTTTAATATTGGAGGCAGATGAAAATAATGGTTTTTTTTCCGAAACTGATCAAGTTGACTCTGAAAACAGGCATGACTCAGACGAAAATCTTTCAGAAGGTTTAAAAGAAGAATTAGAGATTAGTACCGTTAGACAAGCAAGAGAAATTAGTTAAGTTATAGCATTTTTGAGTCTGCAAAAAGTTCAGGTCCAGTGCTAATATGTATACCACCGTCAATAGGTATGATGGCTCCAGTGATATAATTTCCGCCTTGTCCACAGATTAAAAGAGTCGCTGCTGCAATATCATCGTAACTTCCGATTCGACCAAGCGGAACGCTATTCGCTACGGAGTGTCGTTTTTGTTCGGAATTTAGTGCAAAATTTGTCATTTTAGATGGAAAAGGACCAGGTGCAAATGCATTTACTGTAATTTTCTTGACGGACAATTCCTTTGCTAATATTCGGGTTAAATGATGAACTGCTGCTTTGGATGCAGAATAAGAATATGCACCATCACTATATGGTGATGATCCCATTACTGACCCAATATTAAGAATTTTTGAAGGTTTTTCAGTTTTAGCATTTTTTTCTAACAAGGGAAGTAAATTTTGGGTCAAATGAAATAGTCCATTTACATTTATGGAAAACACTTTGTTCCAAGCGGAGTATGGGAAGTTTCCTAATTTGGAACCCCAACTTGTTCCAGAATTATTGACCAAAATGTCAACTGAATCTGTAATGTCCTTCACTTTAGATACTAATTCCAAAATTTCATTTTCTTGGCTAAGGTCCGCTACAATACCGGTAATGCATCCTTTAGGTTTAGTAGATTGAATCTTTGTTATTGTCTTATTAATGTTATTTTCTTTTCTTGATATTATTATAACATCAGCGCCCGCCGTTGCTAACGTTTCTGTGATAATTAGACCTAAACCTGTTCCTCCGCCAGTAATAAGAGCCGTTCTTCCTTGTAAATTAAATAATCGTCCGATGAGATCGTTTCTAACCATGACTATGCCTTTATTATGTTAGGGTCATCTTTTTAATGTTTTCATATTGAATTACGAGAAAGACTGTAAGTCTAGGAAATAATAGGCATTAAATCAATGTATTAGTAGATTACAAAATCTTGTATGACATATTTTGAATTTATAAATAGTGGTTTCATTGGCATGCATTTTTGTGTAAAAGAAAAATGGTCATTTTGTACTGACATTATAATATGTGGTTGGGAAGATTAAAAATGAAGTTAGTTGTTGTTATTTTAAAATTAACTGTTTTTTTAATTTTGTCATATCCAACTTACGCATTTCAGGTTGATGAAGACCTTGAAAAAAACATTACTAAGTTAATTAAACCAAACTGGCCGTACGAGGCCTTTCTTGCTATTCCAAGAATTTCAGAAATCCGCCCAACTTTGGCAATTGAAATTTCTGGTGAAGATCGGAGCCAACTGTCATATGAATGTGTTGAATTGTTTTATTTTGACTTGAAAAAAGAGTTTGAGCCCAAAGCAAAGTTGGAAAGAAAATCATTACATGAATTGCTATGCAAAGCAATGAAGCGAGCTGTCAAAGGAATACCAGATGGTTTGCTGTTAAAGAATTTAAATGATTCACAGAATATAGCACTTAGTTTTAATTTTTTTAATGGTCTAATCAATATAATTGAAATACCGTATCCGCCCCTTAATCCAATTCTAAATTTGGAAAATGTTTTTTTAGACAGGCTTGACTCTTTAATTTTTGGTGGATTAGATTTTCCTGAGGAGTTAGACCTTGAAATTAATCAGACGCCTCTTTGAATAAAAATAGGGTACGATTCGTTGGTTAAAATTGAAGTAATGCCGATGTAGCTCAGTTGGTAGAGCACGTCATTCGTAATGATGGGGTCGTAGGTTCAAATCCTATCATCGGCACCAACCTTCCTAAAAATGCGAAAAATAAGATGTTAATCTTATTTTCTGTTATAGGTTAGGACACAGGGTAATTTTACGGCAATGTATTTGTACAAAAACTAATAAGATCAAAATCCTCTTAGCTATATATATCGTGGGTAAATGGAAAGAAAAATTTATCTATTTTAACTACAGTCAAAATGCATGATAGATTTTTCATAGCTAAGTTTTCAGTGGATCAGAAGTGGTTTTACAGATTTTAAAAGTTTGGCAATGGTTGTCATAAAGTAGCGTAGCGGAAATTGGACTTGCTACAGGTCTAATTATTGCTGGTGCTGGGTAACTAGTTGAATGAAATTATGAGTTAGGCTAGTTTTAAGCTCTCATTCAGTTGCTTTTCTATTATGGGTAAAATAGTATTTTTTAAATGCCTATTATCACAATGATGTAATTCATTAGAAAACCCATCTTCTTTTTGGGTATGCTTGTAGACATCAATCAAAAAAAAATTATTTTTCCTTACTACAGCTTTAAGTGTTTCATTGAATAAAGCAATACGGCTTGCACATTCTTGGTTTTCAATTTTTGTTTCTTCCTTTTGGTAGACTGGTGCAGGGAGATTAAAAAAATAATATCTGTGATTATTTTTCTTGTTAACATTTTTAAACCAATTAACATATCCTCTGACAGTATTGTTAACCAAATCCGTTAAGTTAAGTTTATCCCTGATAATAATTTTATTTAGACCCTCATTACTGCGACAGTCAATTTCACCGAAGGAAATAAATACATAAGATTTTTTTGGCAATGCATCGAGATTACGCTTTGTGATTTCCTTAAATGCATTTTCTCCGTTTTTACTAAAATGATATGCTTTTGCTCCAAATGTTATTGTTGGGAATATTTGCATTTTTTGTTTTTCGACACTCAGTATGTTGTGAGCGTAACTTAAGCAGTGGCTTTCCCCAACATGAAAAATTTTATTATCAGGCGTGATTTTTACAGTAGGCATTACATTTATCAATTTTTTTATAAAATTCATATATGCATTGCAAAACACTTTATCTTGATCATTTAGACCTTCAAAATATCGCGTTTTAGTCAGTCTGTCGTATTTTTGCGAATGACTAATACTTTGATTAAAGTTACCTTGAATAAATTTTAAAATAGATTGATTGACTTGATATTTTGGACTTTTAGAAAGCTTTTCACTTAGTGATTTTATTAAGTTATTGTGTTTAAATTTTGAGATAGAATTGTGTCGTGAGAGCTGAACTTCTATTCGATTTAAGTTAATGAAAGCCTCAATAAAATTAGGCTTAATGGATAACGCATTATTATAAGACTCTATTGCTTGATTTAGTAAGCCCTTTTCTTTCAAAACATTACCAATGTTGTTATAAGCTGCTACAAAATTGGGATTTAACTTAATCGCCTTTCCTAGCGATTTTATGGCTTCGTCTAACTTTCCTTGATCTTGAAGAACCACTCCGATGTTGTAGTATGCTTCAGCATAATTGGGTTTGATACGGAGTGCTTCCTTGTAAGATGTTATAGCCTTGTCAAAATTTCTTAATTTAGCATTTGCCCCAGCATAAATATCGTGCAACGCTATTGAGTTAGGATAGTATTTCAATAATTGTGAAATTTTATTTAAAACTTGTTGGAATCTTCTGTTATTGTAAAGTTCAAGTAAAGTTTGCACCTGTTCCGTTGAAGGTTCCTGATTTTTTTGAAGCATGCCTTTATTATTTAAATTGCTTGAGTTTTCCAAAAGTTGTTGTAACGTTTTGCATGTTTTTCTATCAAGTTTGTGAGTTTTAGCTTTTTCTAACATTAGCTTTGCTTTGACAAACTGATTTAATTTAATGAGCGCTTCAATATAGCTAATCCAAAACTGTGTTATGTTTGGGTTAACCTCTAGAGCAATTTCAAAAAATGGAATTGACTCGTTAATTTTGCCTAAGCCTACAGCAAGAACACCCATATTGTGATTAGCATCAGGTTGTTTAGGATTTACCTTTAATATTGCAGTATAAATATGATCTGCTTCTTTAATCTGCCCTGCTTTGTGAAAATTGACACCTCGCTGTAAAGCTTGATCTAATGTTAATTTCAAAGTTAATTTCCATTTTATTGTCGATGAATTTTAGTGAAGTTTTAAGATCCGACAATGGCTTTAACTTCTAAAAATTCCTCTAACCCCCACTCCGCTTTTTCGCGTCCGTTGCCTGACTTCTTGAAACCCCCAAAAGGTGCATCCGAACCACCACTAGTGTAGTTAAGATGAATTTGACCAGCGTTAAGGTTACGAGCAAAAAACATAAGTTTTTCTTTGTTTTCGCCAGCGACATAGGCGGCTAACCCATATTCACTGTCATTGGCAATTGTAATAGCTTCATTATCTGAATGATAGGGAATAATTGATAAGACCGGTCCAAAGATTTCTTCTTGGGCTATTTCCATATTATTGGAAACATTTCCAAATATAGTAGGTTTTACAAAATAACCTTTTTCAAGACCCTCGGGTTTACCTATTCCTCCCGTAACTAGGGTTGCTCCACTTTCCAAACCTGACTTTAAAAGATTTTGTACTTTATTAAATTGTGTTTCACTTACCAATGGTCCAATGTCTGTGCTTTCTAATTTTGGATCACCAGTTGTCATCGAGGTAGCAGCTTTTTGTGCTATCTTGAGTGCTTCATCATGACGATGAGCTGGTACTAACATCCGAGTTGGAGCGTTACATGATTGTCCTGTATTTGACATGCATCCTGTAACCCCTTTAATTACAGATTTTTCAAATTGACCGTCATCAAGTATTATATTTGGTGACTTGCCGCCGAGTTCCTGACTAACTCTTTTAACTGTTTTTGCTGACGCGGTAGCAACTGCAATTCCACCTCGAGTTGATCCAGTGAAGGACATCATATCTATATCATCGTGCTGTGACATTGCTTCCCCGACAACTGGACCATATCCGTGGACCATATTATAAACTCCTGAGGGAGCTCCAGCTTCATGAATTATTTCAGAAATAATTATTGCTGATAGTGGTGCTATTTCGCTAGGTTTTAAAACTGCTGTGCAACCGGCTGCAAGACAGGGTGCTAATTTTGATACTACTTGGTTAATTGGCCAATTCCATGGAGTAATTAACCCACAAACACCAATAGGCTCCTTTCGTATAATCATATTATTGTGTTCATATTCAAATTTCTGTGCATCAAGGACACGAATAGCTGTTTTCAAGTGAGCCATTCCAACACTTGCTTGCGCTCCACTTGCCAATTTTATTGGAGCACCCATTTCGGTCATTATTGCTTCAGCGATTTCATCAAAACGTTTTTTGTAGATATTCCGAATCTCCGTAAGAAGTTCAAGTCGTTCTTGCACTGTTGTTTTAGAAAACGAGTTAAATGCTTTCCGTGCAGCTTTAACAGCGTTATCTACATCTAAAGAAGACCCAATGCTTATCTGACCAACACTTTCTTCAGTTGCCGGATTTATCACCTCTAGCACTTCAGGTTTTACAGGGTCTACCCATTTTCCATTTATATAAAATTGGGATAAATTCATTAGATTGCTCCTATGGTGGTTTTGGTGGTTAAGTTTTGGCATTGTGTATCACCCTAAAAGTAGTTGTTGTCTAGTATATAATCAATTACTGTAAAATGCCCAATTTTAAGAACTAGTAAAAGTTTCTTAGTATCTTCGATGTAATCAATCAGTTGTCCAACCCCCGTCTACCATTATCGAACTACCTGTAACAAGACTTGAGGCGTCAGAAGCTAAATATACTGCAGCGCCCATAATATCTTCTACTTCACCTACTCGTCCAAGTTTAATTTTTTTTAGTATCCATTCTTTTTTAATAGGATCATCAAAACTTGCTTTTGTTAATGGGGTTAAAATAAAAGTTGGGCATATTGTGTTTATTCGAAGACCAAACTCACCTAGTTCAATCGCCATTGCTTTTGTAAAGCCCTCAACTGCTGCCTTTGATGCACAGTAAGTCGCCCGCTCTATACCCCCAACATGAGCCATTTGTGAAGAAATGTTAATAAGGGAACCCTTTTTCTTGCTCTTAACTAATCCTTTTGCGATAGTTTGCGTCAAAAAATAAGCTCCTCGAAGGTTGATATTCATCACGGCGTCGAAATCATCAGGGGTAGTTTGTAAAGCGGGAGAGTGTCGCGCCTGACCCGCACTATTGAGCATAATTTCGAAAGGACCATTTTTTAAAATTGCTCTAGACGTAGTTTCCACATCTGTTATGTCTAGAGGTAAGACTTTACTCTTCCAACCTTTTGATTGAATGTACTCGTTTAATTTAAAGAGGTCTTTTTTGTTTCTTGAAACTAAAGTTACGTCGGCACCCTTTTCAGCAAATGCTATTGCACAGGCCCTACCTATGCCTGAGGAGGCTCCTGTTACTAATGCTGTTTTTCCAATCAGATCAAAAGAGGGTGTTTGAGGAAAAGGTTTCATATTATTGTTCCTATCACTTATGTCTTTAAATTTGAGTTGTATTATGAGTTATATTTATTGTAACCACCCCAAGCGATAAATGGACCATTTTTATATAAATGCTTTCCATAGTTGAAATTTGATAAATCTGGATTTGTCATGTATCCACCAGCAGCACGAAGGATAGCATCTCCTGCTGCCGTATCCCACTCCATTGTAGGTCCAAACCGGGGGTATACATCTGCTTGACCAGATGCCACGAGGCAGAATTTAAGTGATGAGCCTATAGAAGATGTTTCAACTATTTTATGGTTTTTTAACCATTGATTTGTCTTTGAATCCCTGTGGGAAGCGCTTGCTACAGCTCTAATTTTTTTACTTTTGGGCTCAGAGACAGAAATTTTTGTCTTTTCACCGTTGATAGTTTGCCAAGCGCCATAATTTTTGCATCCGAAAAACATTTCACCAAGAGCTGGAGCATAGACAATTCCCATTTTGGGAATATTATTTTCGATTAAACCAATATTGACCGTAAAACTTCCTTTGCCGTCATTTTTTAAAAATTCTTTTGTACCATCTAGAGGGTCTACTAAAAAAAATCTTTTTTCAGCTAATTTATAATGACTATCTACATTTTCCTCAGATATTACAAGTATGCCTGGTGCTAATTGTTTAAGAGCCGCTATTATAATCTCCTCCGATGCGCGATCTGCTTCAGTAAGAGGGGAACCATCAAATTTGACTATTTTTTTTGGACCTTTATTATAAATATCCATTATTCTTTCTCCGGCTTCGAGAATAAATGGTGTGAGGTCCTTCATTAAAGATAATATGGTCATTTTTTACTATCCAAGAAGGAAAGAATTTTTTTAACTAATTCAGCTATTTTTTTATTCTCTGTTTTTAAGTGTATTTCAGGTTCATCAGGGCTTTCGTACGGGGAGTCAATACCTGTGAAGTTTTTAAGTTGGCCAGATCGAGCTTTCTTGTAAAGTCCTTTAGGATCTCTACTTTCACAAATTGTTATCGGTGTATCCACAAATACTTCAATGAACTCATCTGATTTAAATAAAGACCTTGCCATTTTTCGTTCCGCTTTGAATGGTGAGATAAAACAAGCTAAGACGATTAGCCCGGCATCAACCATCAAGCTACCAACTTCAGCAACGCGACGTATGTTCTCTACTCGGTCTTGATCGGTAAACCCTAGATCTTTATTAAGGCCGTGTCTAATATTGTCGCCGTCAAGTAAGTAAGTGCTATGGCCTCTGATTGATAATGCTTGTTCTAATTCATTTGCAATTGACGATTTTCCAGAGCCGGAAATTCCAGTAAACCATAAAATCTTTGGATTTTGTTTTAATTTTCGTGCTCGGCTTTCTTTGGTGATTTGCATACTGTGCCACTTGACATTGGCTGATCGACGCAGTGGATAATCGATTATACCGGCACCGGCAGTAGTTTTTGTTTCTTTATCAATTAATATAAAGGATCCCGTGTATTTATTATCACTGTAAGAATCAAAAGCTATTGGTCGTGATAAGGAAAGTTTACAATATCCAATTTCATTTATTGCAAGAGTTTTTGCTGCATGTTTGTTAAATGTATAAAAATCAACTTTATGGTCTAAGCTAATAATTTGTGCGTTTGCTTCGGCGGTGGCAAATCGAATTTCATAAGTTCTTTCAGGCAGTAAAGGAACTTCATCCATCCACACAATATGTGCAGCCAACTTATCGGCAACATGTGGTGGATTGATTTCTTGTGCTATCATATCACCACGACTTATGTCGACTTCTTTTTCTAGAGTTATGGTAATAGATTTGCCGGCCTGTGTGTAAGAAACGTTGCCTGTGGGATCTATTATTTTTGAGATGGTATTTTGTTGGCAGGATGGGAAAACCGTCACGGTATCGCCTATCGACATTGATCCAGAGTGAAGCAGACCTGAGAACCCCCGAAAATCTGAGTTAGGTCGGTTGACCCATTGTACGGGAAATCGAGCAGGTTTCCTATACATCTCACTAAAAACGTTGACGGTCTCGAGATGTTTTAAAACTGTTGGACCAGAATACCACCTCATTCTACTACTTAAAGTGGTTACGCCGTCTCCATTCAATGCCGATATTGGAATGGCAATACAGTTTAATTTGTTAAGTTTTTGTGTGTAAATTAGGAATTCAGTTTTGATGGCTGAAAATTTTTCTTCGCTGTAGTTAACCAAATCCATTTTATTGACTGCTAAAATTATGTTTCTTATTCCAAGGAGACTGACAATCGTGCTGTGTCGTCTAGTTTGTTTTGAAATTCCTTTTTTTGCATCAACTAAAATAATTGCTAGATCAACATTAGAGGCCCCAGTAACCATGTTACGGGTGTACTGTTCGTGTCCCGGTGAGTCGACTGCAATAAACTTTCTGATTTTTGTCTCAAAAAATCGATAAGCAATATCAATTGTAATACCTTGCTCGCGCTCTGCTTGCAGACCGTCCACTAAAAGAGCTAAATCAAGGTTCTTACCTTGTGTACCATATCTATCAGATTCTAATTTTGATTGTAATACTTGATCCTCCATAATAGATTGTGATTCGAACAATATTCGGCCAATAAGAGTAGATTTTCCATCATCGACTGAACCGCAGGTTAAAAAGCGAAGTTGAGTTTTTTCGATTGAACTTGTATCAAAGTTTCCTATTGCAGATTTGGTCATTAAAAGTAGCCCTCTTGCTTCTTTTTCTCCATGGCACCAATTTGATCATGATCAATCAATCTTCCTTCTCTTTCTGATTTATTAATCTGACTTAACTCTTTGATTATTTCTTCAATTGTATCGGCATTTGAGTCAATTGCCGCAGTAAGAGGATAGCAACCTAGTGTTCTAAACCGTACTTTGCGATTTTCGATTATTTCGTTTGAATTTATTTTTAACCGATCATCATCAACTAAAATTAGCTGGTTGTTCTGTTTTACTACAGGTCTAACCTTGGCAAAATATAGCGGGACGATTGGAATGTTATTTTGCTTTATGTAGTACCAGATATCCAATTCTGTCCAATTTGATAAAGGGAAAACTCTTACGGTTTCCTGTTTTTTCAACTGGGTATTAAAATGCAACCACAGTTCGGGGCGTTGATTTTTTGAGTCCCAGGAATGCGACTGAGATCTAAAAGAAAATATACGTTCTTTTGAACGAGATTTCTCTTCATCTCTTCTAGCTCCGCCCAATGCGGCGTCAAATTTATGCATGTTTAATGCTTGTTTTAACGCTTCAGTTTTCATTATATTAGTGTGTATTTCAGAACCGTGGGATTGAGGTCCAATTCCTCTCTTTAATCCTTCTTGGTTAGTGTGAATAATTAACGGCAAGTTAAATTTTTTGACAGTATGATCTCTGAAAAAAATCATCTCTTTAAATTTCCATGTGGTATCGATGTGCAGCAATTTAAAAGGAATGGGGCCTGGCGCAAAAGCTTTTAACGCTAAATTAAGCATTACTGCCGAATCTTTACCTATTGAATATAGCATTACTGGATTTTCAAAAGATGCAATGACTTCTCGTAAAATGAAGATACTCTCTGCTTCAAGTTTTTCTAAATGTGATATTGAATTCATTTAATTGGGATCATTCTAATTTGATTGTTTATGTATATTGGAAATTTTAATAATATGTTTACCGTATTTCATATCGGTAGAGTAATGTCATCTAATAACTTGTTACATAACATTAAATTTCTTAAAAGATATATTGGTCCTTAATGGGCTAGTTTATCAAGTAATTAAAACCCACACTATCACAAGGAAAAAACCTTTGAATTTAATATTTTTTAAAACTTCCGTACAATTACGGTCTATTTATCAAGTAGACATAAGGGAATATTCTTTAAGAAAAGAGTTTTGATGATTAGACAATGGAAATATTCTGATGAGAAATAGAATTGGTGGTCGCTTAGGAAATATAAAACGGAGAAAACGACATGTTATTGAACAAATGCCATGGTGTTTGCCAAAAAACATCGACAAGCCAATAGAGCCGTTAGATCAGCTTGGGGTAGAGGCAATTCATAATAGTGCAATGCGAATATTGGCTGATATTGGTATAGAATTTTTTAACTCTCAAGCTTTGGAAATTTTTAAAAAAGCGGGTTGCATTGTTAGAGATCAAAATGTTCGTATGGATGAAGATCTAGTTTGGGAAATGGTTACTAATGCACCCAGTAGCTGGACGATTACCCCTCGCAATAATCTAAGAAGATTGACTGTCGGAGATGACATATTGTTATTTGGCAATGTTTCCTCACCACCAAATTATTGGGATTATTCATTGAAAAGAAAAGTTTCTGGAACACGTGAACAATGTACAAATCTCTTAAAATTGAGTCAGTATTTTAACTGTATTCATTTTATTGGCGGTTATCCTGTTGAACCGGTTGATATTCATCCTAGCATTCGTCATTTGGATGTTCTTTATGATATGTTAACGTTAACAGATAAAGTATGCCATGCTTATTCTTTGGGAAAAGAGCGTATCGAGGATGTTATGGCAATGGTAAGAATCGCTGGCGGTCATTCGCAAGATACGTTTGAATCTAGCCCAAAAATGTTCACGAATATAAATTCTACATCTCCATTGAAGCATGATTTTCCTATGATTGATGGTTGGATAAGATTAGCAAAAAAAAACCAAGGTTTGATTGTAACACCGTTTACTTTAGCCGGTGCAATGGCTCCTGTTACAATGGCAGGAGCAGTGGCACAATCAATTGCTGAGGCGTTATCTGCAATAGTTTTGGCTCAACTTGTTAGACCTGGGGCTCCTTGTGCAATCGGAACTTTTACTTCGAATGTTGATATGAAAACGGGAGCTCCTGCTTTTGGGACGCCTGAATATATGCGTGCAACCCAAATGACAGGTCAGCTTTGTAGATACTATAATTTACCGATGCGTTCGTCAGGCGTCTGTACGTCCAATATTCCAGATGGTCAAGCTATTTGGGAGACTTCTAATAGTTTGTGGGCTGCGGTGCAGTCAGGTACCAACTTGATTTATCATGCTGCTGGTTGGTTGGAAGGTGGATTGATAGCGAGTCCCGAAAAGTTTATCATGGATTGTGAGATTTTACAGCAAATTCAGCGATATATGGAACCGAGTATTTTTGGAACTACTGTTTCTGACTTGGCGTTTGACGCTATCGAAGAGGTTGGTAATGATGGACATTTTTTCGGTGTTGAACATACTCAGGATCGTTACGTTAAAGCATTTTATCAACCTTTTTTATCTGATTGGACAAATTATGAAAGTTGGGAATCTGAGGGTGGGATGTGGACCGCTGAGCGTGCACACTTATTGTATAAGGAGATAGTATCTCATTTCAAACCTCCTTTTTTAGATGAAAGTATACAGGCAGAATTATCAGATTTTGTTGAACGGCGTAAACGAGAGGGCGGAGCTCCTACTGACTTTTAAAATTTACAGATTTATTTTTATTATAATCAAGTTGCGTCATGGAGATACCAAAGATAATAGTAATTGCTCCAATCGCCTGAATCCAAAACCATTCATAGCCAATTACAAAAAGTAGAATCATTACATAGAATGGGGTTATATTTAGATGAAGTGAGGCTATTCCAATTCCAAGTTTTTGAACGCCGTGGATCCAAAGTATTTGAGAAACAGCCAACCCAAAGCAGGCATATATAATTAACAATTTTAAATGCACTGTTTTAATTTTTGGGATGTCGGTTGCTCCAAATTCAAAATACATAGAAATTAAATATATTGCCAGGCAAAAACCAGTCATTCCAAGAGTTGTAGTGGTCGTTCGTGCCAAAGTGGTCATGTCAGGTAAGTACTTGACACTGGCTCTCGAACCCCAAGCGAAAAATGTTACGGAAATTATACCTATTAATAAGCCCATGCTAAATTTCACGTCTAAAACTTGTGTTCCCAAGATAATTGCACTGCCTCCAAGGACGAGCATTATACCGATAAAAAATTTAACATTTATTCGTCGACCGTCGAAAAATATTTCTAGAGTAATCGCACTTAGAGGCATAAGAGCTGCCGCAAGAGCGGCAATAAAAGTTGAGGTTAAAAGTTGGGTTATAACAAGAAGTAAAGAGCCAAGACCAAAACCAAGGGCACCAATTACAAAACCTTTCAACCATTTTGCTCGAAGGATAGAAGTATAGTTTTCTGTTAACAGCCAAATAAATAAAATGAATAAAAATGCAATTAAGTTTCTCACTAGAACAACTGAAATGACCCCCCAGTCATTTAGAAGAACATCAACAGCTGGAAATCCCATAGCAAATGATAGAGCCGCAAAAACACATATGAGGTTAGATTTAAATAAAAATATAAATTTTTGCGTTTCCATAGTTATCTTAAGTACCTGGGAAGTTTTAAAAAATAGAAACGCTAATTTTAAATAGTTAGCTAGCCTGCAAACGACAAACAGGTCGTAAATGAATAGAAGGATCGAATAATATTAAAATTTTATAATAATTTGCTGGACAACATCAATTTTTAAAGAAAAATCGAGTGCTATTTTTTTTGGGTAAATCTTTGAACCTTTCCGTAATAAAAATGCCACTGAGTACTAAAAGTAGTGAGAGCCCGTGAAACAAAAACAGACGTTCTGATAAAAATATTATTGCGATTAATGCAGTAAAAACTGGTACTAAATTTACATAAAGACCTGCCCTATTAGCACCAATAAGTTCAACACCGCGCATAAAAAATGTTTGTGCTATAATTGATGGAAAAACAATACAATATAAAATAATGGCGCCACCCTTAATACTAGGCCAAATAAGCTCACCGTTTAAGAACTCGATAAAAATGCCCCCAGAAAGAGTCAATGAAGCAAAAAATGAAAAGAATGTAAACATAATTGCAGGAGGCATATTTATTCGTTTACTTAAGCCTAATGTATATCCAGCGTAGCAAAAACAGCCAACTAACATTATTAAATCACCTGAATTGAATTTTAAACTTATTAGGGCTTGTGCTGAACCTTTTGATACCAGTATTAAGGTACCCAAAATAGAAAGCCCAAGACCGAAAACCTGTACTTTTGAAATAGAAGTTTTAAAAATAAGCAGACCGAGTATCATAACCAGCGCAGGTATAAAACTTTGTGTAATTCCTAAATTGATAGCGCTCGTAAAGTGAGCCGCAACAATTAAACACATTGTAAAGCCTCCCATACCGATACCCCCCATAATTCCTACCCATGGAAGACGCTTTTTAACGCTAGGAACGTATTTTTTTATGTCTGACCAAAAATAAAATGAAAGTATGATGAAACATCCAATCCAGCGAAACCCCATTAGTAACATTGGGGAAATTTCACCGATTGAAACTTTTAAGACACTAACGTGACCTGCCCACATAAGTGTCGTCATTATTAAAAGGCTATGTGGACTAAGCCAGATTAAATAGATTAGTTTTTTCATTGGTTCCTTATTTAGATCTATCTAATTTACAAGACTAATGGCAAAGAATTGTTAACTTGATTAACTAAATTTTAACATAGGATAAAGATATAAAATTGAATCAATTAAAAATTAATTTTGGAATATTTTTAGCGGTTAGTTGTGTCGCAAATTTTTTCTTTCGCGTATTACTCATGTAAGTGGGTTTTGTCATTCAATTTAACATTAAATAGGCAACCTTTTTTCGATTATTCTAGCGAGAACAGCTGATCCAGTGATAATACTTTTAGGGTCTAAATAAAAATTTGGATTATGAAGTGCTATGTTGCCTGCATGACCCAGTTTGCAATATGCTCCAGGAATTGCTTTTAAGAAATCTGCAAAATCTTCTGATCCTGTAGATGGATTGGCCTCAATATTTGTATTTGTTTTGCCTACTATATCTTCGGCTGCATCAATATATGCTCTAGATAAATTCTCGTCGTTTATGAGGACGTCAAATACCTTTCTAATAGTTAAGTTAATTTTTATTTTATAAGAAACTTCAAAACCTTTGCAAAGTTCTTCTAATCTCTGACTAGCTAAATGGAAAATTTCTTCTGAGAAATACCGGATTGTCCCTGCTATTTCGGCTGTTTCAGGTAAAATATTATATGCTGAGCCAGAATGAAATTGAGTTATTGAAATAACACATGTTTCGAGTGGTGGAATATTTCGACTTACAATGTGTTGAATTTGGGTTATCAATGACGATGCAATCAAGAGTGAGTCTTTTGAATTTTGAGGAGCCGCGGCGTGTGAACCTACACCAGTTAGTTCAATATCAAAGAAAGCTGCTCCAGCCATTGCAGGCCCGATGCAAATTTCCACTTTATTTGGCGATTGATTAGGCCAGTTATGAATTCCATAGATTTCGTCGCAAGGGAAATTTTTTAGGATGCCGGCCTCTATCATTTTTAAAGCTCCACCTAAGCCTTCCTCAGCAGGCTGAAAAATAACAACTGCTGTTCCATTAAATTCTCTAGTTCCGCATAGATATTTGGCAGCTCCAAGTAACATTGTTGTGTGTCCATCATGACCGCATGCATGCATTTTACCACCTGTTTTTGAAGCGTACGACAAGTTTGTTTTTTCTTGGATTGGAAGGGCGTCCATATCTGCCCTTAACCCAACGCAACGGCCATTATTTTTTTTCCCTTTAATTAGGCCTACAACGCCGGTTATTCCTATTTCTGAGTGGACCTCGTCGACTCCAAATTCGGTTAATTTGTCTTTGACTATTTGAGCCGTTCTGAACTCTTCAAAACCTAATTCAGGATTTTCGTGAAAATCTTCGAATAATTTAATTAGTTCAGACTCACTTGATAAAATCAGTTCTGGAATTTTTATGGTCATAAATGTCCTTTCTTATTTTTAGAATATTAAACACTTCAGTAAATACAGAAGTATATATTTCTACAATCATTATTTGTAATCTTGAAAATTTTAATAATTTTTTCTGAACGCCAAGTCTAAATTAGGGCCGATAGTTCAGATATGAAGTAATCTAATTCACTTTGAGTATTCCATAAATGTGGAGTAATCCGAAGTGAATTGCCTCGTTTAGATAGGTAAATACCTTTTAACTCAAGAATATTTAATAACTTAGGGTTTGAGTCAGTCGGCAATTGTGCGCTTAAGAAGTGTGGGCCTCGATGTGTTTCCTTAATTACCTCCAGGCCAAGGCTTTTTAATTTGCTTGTTAGATTAGAATTTTGACTTGAGAGAGTAATTTCTATTTCCGGAATTTCCCAAGCTAACAATTGTTCAAGTGCAGTTATTACTCCAGGGATTAATGAAAAGTTGGACCGCTCACCCATGTCGAACCGTATTGCACCACTTTGATATTTAGTCGAATAGTTGACAAGGTTAGAGAAATCTTGACTGTTTTGTCTAGAGATCCAACCTCCCTCCAATGGATTTCCGTTATGGTACTTTGGGTCTACATATAGGAACCCAGTTGCGTATGGCCCGAGCATCCATTTATAATTAGCTACAACTGCGAAATCAGGTTTTACTTGATTAAAATCTATAGACATAGCTCCAACAGATTGGGTTAGATCTAATACGAGAGCGGCATTTACCAAGTCACATTTTTGTCTAATTGTCTCAAGGTCAATTACTTGGCCAGTTGTCCAGAGGACATTTGGTAAAGCTACAACTTTACAATTCTCATTTATAGAATTTAAAATTTGAGTGGTTAAGTTATGTTCGATCTTAACAGGAACCATTTTGATAGTTGCATTGTTTTCTTTTGCCATACGAAACCATGGATAAACGTTTGATGGAAATTGTTGATCAAGGATAACAATATTTTGATTTGCAGTTAGCAAAATATTTTTTGCTGCTGTTTCAATTCCATAAGAGGCCGATGGTACTATTGCTATCGAACTACTTTCAGTATTGACTATCTGAGAAAAAAGAAATCTGGCTTCTTCAACATTTTCATAAAAGTCTGATATTTTTATTTTCCATGGGTTAGCTTTTGCTTGGGTTCCTTCGTTTATAGCATGTATCACTGAGTTTAGAAGCGGAGACATATACGCAGTATTCATGTATATTATGTCTTTTGGGATATTGAAAAGAGAGCGTTGAGAGGGGAGCATGATAATCACTAATCCAATTTTTGATAAGTCGGCATCTGTTCTTTTTAAGATTTATCAGGACCTGCAGGAAATACTCCCGACATAACTGTAAACTTGGGTATTCTTTTAAATCTATCGCACCACCGTCTAATAGCTGGATAATTAATTCTAGATATTCCACCTTCTTCTGACAAAATTGTATATGGGAAACATGCTATGTCGGCAATTGTTGGGTTTACGGAACTGCAAACCCACGAGTTTCCCTGTTGTTCATTAAAATAAAGATGCTCATCAAAAACACGAAAAAGTTCATGCGCTTTCTTTCTACATTCATCGACTTGAATATTTGTATAAAAGAATCCATCGTGGAGTCGTGCAGCAGACGATGATGCAGTAAGTTCATTCGCGAAAAACAACCATTCTGAAATTTTACCAATCATATTTACATTTTTTTTGGGGTACCACAATTGTTTAATATCATATTTTGTTGCAAGATAAATGAGTATAGCCTGAGCGTCTCTAATTATTAGTTTTCCATCAGATAATACGGGCAACTGACCTAAAGGATTAATTTTTAAGAAATCTGGAGACTTATGCTGCTTCGAAGGGTAGAACTCGATCAATTCCTGTTTATATCTTACGCCCAAAAATGCTAACAATAGTCGCACTTTATAACAATTCCCGGACAATTCATAATCATAAAGCTTTAACATTTTTATCCTAGATGTCTAAAATTAATCTTTTTGATTTAGCCCGTGAAACGCATGTAAGCATCACATCACCCTGCGCTCTCTCAGAATGGTTTAGGAACACATCCTGGTGGTTAATTAGACCTTCAAGAACACGAACTTTGCATGTTCCACAGGCTCCTTGCTCGCAGGAGCTCATAAGTTTAACTCCATTATCTCTTAAAACCTCAAGAATGGTTTTGCCAGAGGGTACGTCTAAACTCATAGCAGATCGAGCCAATTCTATTTTGAAGGCTGACGACGAGTCTATTTTTGTTTCATTTTTAAAATATTCATATCGAATATTTGAATCACTCCATCCACAGTTTGTAGCAATTTTTATTGTGTTTTTGATCATAGATCCAGGGCCGCAAACATATATTTTGTTTGAGGAACGTGGCTTTGCCAAAATGGATTTAACTTTTGTTAACGTTTTGTTAATTGTAAAGTCAGCGTAAACAGTAATGCTATTTCCTAAATTAGAAAGGTCTTTTTCGAATGCTTTTTGATCTTTTAATTGAACGAAGTAGTGAAACTCAAAGTTCAAACGCATTGATTTCATGGCTTTTGCCATTGATAATAGGGGAGTAATTCCAATTCCCCCAGCTATAAAAATTGTATTTTCTGAGTTTCGTGAAAGTGGAAAGCTATTATGAGGAGACGATATAGCCAAAATATCCCCAATTGAAATAGAATCAGAAATCATTTTGGAACCACCATCTCCCTTTTTTTCGATTTTAACAGCAATACAATAATGATCTGTTTCTCCAGGGCCGTTAGTAAGAGAGTACTGCCTAACCAATCCATTTTGGAGTTGTATATCAATATGAGCCCCCGCATGAAATGTAGGAAGTTGTCCCCTAATTCCTTTAAATTTAAGTTTGATTATATCCTTCGAAATGTTTACTTTATCAATAACAGAAACGCGCAGGTTAAACTGTCGGTTGGCGTTTGTACTTTCTGGGAACTCTGATAGCTGAGCTGGCAGTTTTGTTATGGTTGGTTCTATCTCTGGCAGTTTGGGTAGATTAGCATACTTTTTTTCAACTAAATCTCTGATTTCAGTCATTAGGGAATTATAGTATTTAAGTACCTTTATTTTTTCACTATCAAAAGTTTTTATACTGTAGATACCTCTTAAAATAGATATATTACTGTTTTGGGGTTGTATAAAAAAACTAACTTCGACATTTGATTTTGTTCTAAAACACCAAAATTCGTTTTCTCTGTGTTCGATTAAGAAGTGATTTGCAAGCCCAACATCTTCAAGAAAATTTTCAATATTCCTAAGTGTGGTATTGATTGGAATTGGACGCAAAACAGTAAATTCTTGGAAACCTTTCAGATTTGGAGTGACTTCCTCTGGTTTTTCACAAGTCCAGACCATTCCATACTTTTCATGAGATTCGTACGTGTTATTACAAATGGTTCGAGCTGGAGCGTCGGCCGGATGAGCTGGAATATATGTACAGCCAGCTGTTCGATTGGCATAGCGCCAGCCATGATATTGGCATTTTAGTTCAGAACCTTCGTTTATTCCGATAGAAAGCCTCACTCCTCTATGCAGACAGCGGTTCTCCCAGACGTTTACATTTCCATCATCAGCACGCCATACAGCGTATTCTCGGCCAAACAATTGTGCTTGAAATACATGTCTGAATGGTAGGTCAGTGCTGCTTGCTATAGGAAACCATTTAGAAGTTAATTCGTTCATTCAGGTAACACTCAAAGGTCTAACACTGATATCTGGTATCACACCATATCTTAGACCTTTTTGGGATAACCATCGTCGATATGCAATCGCAGATTTATCAGCTCGTATCGGAGTTTCTGCACGAGAGTCGAGCGGTAATTTCTTAGGAAGTTGATTTTCTAAAATAGGTTTATCTTGCCCAAAGATTGTTTGTTGAAAAAGACGAATATCTGTATCGGCACTTTTATCATCAATGATACACATTCCAGTGTGTACACGCACTGTTTCTGGTCCAGCAGGTTGAACGAAAATTATGATAGCATCTTGCCGTGTTCCATCAACTGGGCTGGATTTATATAGTATAGCGCAATTAATATGTGGAACGCGGTATATATAGTCAACATCTTCGCCTTTTCTTGAAGCAACTGCCGCTTGTGGTTGATAAAATTGACATTTAGTTGCTAAAATTTCATCCGCACTTTTTAAAATGGAAACGTCATATTCTTTTACTTCTGTGTGGGGTTCTTCGCCTAATATACCAGTATGAACAAATGGAAAGTGACCCATATCAAGGAAATTTTCTATCGCTCTTCCAGCAGAAATATTTACTCCGAAAGCACCAGTGGCGACATTCCTTCTATCATTCTCCTTAAATTCTGGGAAGGAGAACAAATCAGAGGGTGGTTTTCCCAGACTTGTCCATAAATACCCATACGCCAATTTAACTGGTAATAATTTTTTTATTGGATCATCACATCTCCAGACAAGCACATTATCATTACAGATTTTTTTGAACGAAATATTTTCTTCGAGTAGAATTGTATTAAGTTCTGCACTATTTTCCAAGTCATCAACTGAGGATATTGGGTGCCATTGGTTTAAAATAACTATATCTTTGCAAACTGTAGCGAGCATGTTTAAGGGTATCTTTCAGCAAGTGAGTCTGTTTACAGTACACCAATTTTATTATGTGAAGTAAATTACTTTTTCGTTGAAATTTAATAAAAACCCATTATTCAAGTAGATCTTAAAGTAGTTCCATCTTACTGACTTAAACGGAGGGATCACTAATGGCTACTGGTACTAATATTCGCACATATTACGACGGGCAATGGAGCGACCAAGATGTTGCTATTATACGTGCTGGTGACCATGGCGCGTGGTTGGGGAGTACTGTTTTTGATGGTGCGCGTTATTTCGATGGGGTTATTCCGGACTTATGGGCCCATTGTGATCGTGTGAATAATTCAGCTCGTGCTATGATGATTACACCGACAGTTACAACTGATGAAATGGTTGCAATCATCTGGGAAGGCCTCAAACTTTTTGGTTCAACCTCTGCAGTCTATATTCGTCCAATGTATTGGACCCTCGATGGAGGAGATCTAGCAATAATCCCAAAGGAAAATTCAACAGGGTTTGCTATTTGTTTAGAAGATATTCCAATGGCTAACCAGGCTTATTGCGCCACTCTAACTAAGACGTCGTTTCGACGGCCAGTTTTAGAAGATAATGTTGTGAACGCAAAGGCAGGCTGTCTTTACCCAAATAATGCACGAATGTTAGCAGAGGCTCGGCAAAAAGGGTTTAGTAATGCGCTTGTTTGTGACGTCATGGGAAATGTTGCTGAAACAGCAACATCTAATATTTTTTTAGTAAACGATGGTGTAGTCTTGACACCAATTCCTAACGGAACTTTTTTGGCGGGGATCACTCGTGACCGACATATCTTAAATTTAAGAGAAAATGGGATTCAGGTTGTTGAAAAGGTGTTATCATTTTCAGATTTTTTAGTCGCTGATGAAGTCTTTATGTCTGGAAATATGATGAAGGTGACAGCAGTATCAGCATTTGAAGATAAAAATTATCAGTTGGGTCCTGTAACAAAAAAAGTAAGAGAAATGTATTGGGATTGGGCTATGTCAGAAAAAAGTAGTTAAAAGCTTTTTTCGTGCATGGTTATTACATATAATCTTGATTGGAGAGTCTAATGATTGATTTGACAAAATTTTACCTGAATGGTGAGTGGGTTCAACCTGTTTCAACGAAGGAATTTCCAATTTTATGCCCTACAACAGAGGAACAAATTGGTGTGACAATTTTGGGTAATGAAAAAGATGTTGACCTCGCTGTGTCTGCTGCAAATGAAGCTTTTAAATCATATTCTTTTACAACGAAGGAAGAAAGGTTATCCCTTCTTGAAAAACTTTTAGAAATTACTAAAAAAAGATTTGATGATTTGGCCTGGGCAATGACAAAAGAAATGGGCGCGCCTATTTCTATGTCACGGGAATCTCAGGCTGACAGTGGAATAGGTCACTTGGAAGGATTTATTGAGTCGTTAAAAGCCTCAAGTGAGCGCGAAATACTGAGTAATGGTGATATTCTAATTCGAGAGCCAATAGGAGTATGCGGACTAATTACGCCTTGGAATTGGCCAATTAATCAGATAGCTCTAAAGGTTATTCCAGTTTTGGCTACGGGTTGTACGTGTGTCCTAAAACCCTCTGAGCACACACCACTTTCTGCAAAAATATATGCGGAAATAATTGATGAAGTAGGTTATCCACCCGGTGTTTTTAATCTAGTTCAAGGTGATGGTCCGACAGTTGGGGTTGCAATGTCAGAGCATAAAGACATTCAAATGATGTCTTTTACCGGATCAACACGAGCAGGAACTGATGTTTCAAGACGAGCGGCAGATACGGTAAAAAGAGTAACCCTAGAACTAGGTGGAAAATCACCTAACATTGTGTTCTCAGACTGTAATTTGGAGAAAAGAGTTTCTGATTCTGTTAAGGAATGTTTTCTTAATTCAGGACAATCGTGTGATTCTCCCACGCGCCTTTTAGTTGAAAAAAGTTGCTATGGTAGAGTTCTTGAAATAGCTAAGAGAGTTGCCTTGGCCCAAAAAGTTGATGATCCAAATAAGGAAGGAGATCATATTGGACCATTATTTGACAAAATTCAATTTGATCGTGTTCAGAATATGATTAAAGTAGGTATTGATGAGGGAGCAGAACTTCTAGTAGGAGGAACGGGTAGACCTGTGGGCTTTGAAAGAGGCTGGTTTGTTAAACCAACTGTCTTTTCTTATGTGACAAACGAAATGAGAATTGCTAACGAGGAAATATTTGGTCCTGTTTTGGTTATTATTCCGTTTGACGACGAGGAAGACGCTATAAATATAGCTAATGACACTCCTTATGGTTTAGCGGCGTATCTGCAAACAGACGATATGAAACGTGCTGATAGAGTTTCAAGTAAATTGAGAGCGGGTGCAGTGCATATAAATGGTGGTGGTTTTAATTATGGATCACCGTTTGGTGGATTTAAGCAGTCAGGAAATGGTAGAGAAGGTGGGAAAATGGGTTTAGAAGATTTCCAGGAGGTCAAAACGTTACATTATGGTTAATCCAGCGAACTAATATGTCCTCAATCAATTGTTTGTTTTGGAAAAATTAAAATTTTGTTTTAACAATTTATGAAAAAAACGTTTTTACTTTTTTAACAAAAAAGTCAATTTTTTCAGTTGAGATATCTAAGTGAGTAACTAATCTAATTGTCTCTGAATCAACATTTATCAATATCTTGTTATCATAGCAATATTTTTGAAAGCTGTTGATTGCTTCAACTGGTATTTTTATAAATACCATATTCGTTTCTATATCTTTTGGTTTTACTAAAATTTTATTAATTCCGCTTAGCTTTTCGGCTAGTAAATTAGCATTTTTGTGGTCATCATTTAATCGATTTACATTATTATCTAACGCATAAATGCCCGCCGATGCTAGAATTCCTGCTTGTCGCATACCTCCACCAACCAGCTTTCGGATCCGATAAGTTTTTGCAATAAGTTCTTTGGATCCAACTAATACTGAGCCAGCAGGTGCTCCTAAACCTTTTGAAAGACAAAGTGAAACTGAGTCAATTTTTTCCACTATTTCTTTCGCAGGAATATTAAGTTTTACTGCGGCATTCATTAAGCGAGCTCCATCCATATGTGTCGACAAACCAAATTTGTTAGCCCGTTCAACACATTCATTGATATTGTTGATGTTCTGAGTTTTTCCCGCAACAGTATTTTCTAAACTTAGAAGCTTGCTTATTGGGTAATGAGGATCGTCAGGCTTTACTTTTTTTTCTATTTCATTAGCGTCAATACTTCCGTCTTTTCTTGTCTTTATACTAGTCATCATTATTGACCCAAGAACAGATGCTCCGCCTGCTTCGTCAACATAAACATGATATTTGTCACCAGTAATGATTTCTTCGCCCCGCTGGCAATGAGCAAGCATAGCACACAAATTTGATTGGGTACCGCTGGTAACAAATAAACCAGCTTCCTTCCCTAACAGGTTTGCAACTTTATTCTGGAGTTCATTTACTGTAGGGTCGTCACCATAAACATCGTCACCAACCTTTGAATTCGCCATAGCATTTCGCATGCCATGAGTAGGTCGAGTGACAGTATCACTTCGAAAATCAACAATAAGATCGTCGCTTTGATAATACTTATTCATTTGTGTTATATCCTAACTCAATTTTTTAACCTTTAGCATATATTTTTCTATTATGAATTGCTTATGTTTTTGGGCTATATGTTAGAGCCGTTCGTTGCAAATTTATTTATTTTTAGCGATTTGTTTTTTGGGGTCATAAAATGGAATTTGGACAACTTTTGCTTCAATCTTAGAGCCATTTATAGAAACAGTTATTTTCGTTCCTAAATTTGCAAAATTTACATCTATAATTGCTAAGGCAATATTTTCCTTAAGACGGGGCGAGTACACTGCCGATGTAACTTTTCCTATTATTTTATCTTCTATCTCAATTGGCCAAAAGTCTTTATTAGGTGAGTCTAATGGATCCATTTTGATTTTCAGACCAACTTGTTTTTTAGAAACTCCTTTTTCTTTAATAATGCTTAATGCGTTTTTTCCAATAAAGTTGGCCTCTGTTTCTAAATTTACCAGTCTATCGAGCCCCATTTCAAAGGGATTATTTTGTGAGTTTAAATCCGCATGATAAGATAGCATTCCTCCCTCTATTCGGCGAATAGTTGAAGTATGTCCTGGCTGTAGACCGAAGGGTTTACCAACTTTCATAATTAAGTCCCAAAGTTTTTTACCTTGAGATTTATCTCGAAGGAATATTTCGTATCCAAGCTCGCTTGACCATCCAGTTCTTGATATTATGAGTGGAATATCGTTGAAGTTTAATTGGGTTAACCAATAGTACCGAAGTTGAGCAACTTGTTCACCAAAAAGCGCATTCACTATTTTTCCAGATTTGGGCCCTTGTAATTGCAATGGAGATGCATCTGGTTCACAAATATTTACATCCATACTACAATTTACTGCGACTCCTTTAGCCCAAAGCAGAATGTCACTATCAGCTAATGACAGCCAAAAATGATTTTCTCCAAGGCGAAGTAAAACAGGGTCATTTAAAATCCCACCATTTTCATCAGTAATCAAAATGTACTTGCATTGACCAACTGCACACTTTGAGATGTCTCTCGGCGTCAAAAATTGGACAAATTTTTGTGCGTCTGGCCCAGTTATTTCTACTTGCCTCTCTACTGAGACGTCACAAAGTATGGCTTTGTTCACAAGGTTCCAAAAGTTTTTTTCAGGATCGCCAAAATCGCGAGGTATGTACATATGATTATAAACAGAAAAATCCTTCGCGCCCCACTGAACCGTAGAATTAAAAAATGGTGATTTTCTAATTTGGGTGCCAAACCCAAAGTTTTTGATTTTTTTATTTTTCACAATTGGTCCAATCTTTTTCTCGCTTCAAATATGATGTTGGCATTAGTTGGTTAACGATTAAAGTTACTACTAAGAAAAGGATTTTGGTAAAGAACATCATGTGATTCAACGCCATCTTCAATTATGCAATCTTCGGTGGGCCTTGCGACACACAAAAGTATATAACCTTCTTTGGTTTGTCTTTTATTTAATGCTGTGCCTCCGGGTTGCTTTACTCGTCCAGATATTAGTTTTGCGGCGCAAGTAATGCATCCACCATACTTGCAACCGATCGGTAGTTGTGTTCCGTTTGCAAGGGCAGCGTCATAAATTGATTGATCAGATTGTACATCTAGATTAACTTTACTATTTATTAATCTTACTTTGTATGATCCAGTATTGGGCATCAAATGCCTAAGTTTAATTTAGGTTTCCAAAAGGGTCGAAATAATTCAATTTTTGGACATCTGTTCATAACAACCTTCAAGCCGGATTCTTCTGCTAATTCAGCAGCTTTTTCATCAAATACTCCAATTTGGGCCCATAAAACTTTAGCTTCTATTTTTATTGCTTCCTTAGCAATGCCATAAAGTGCACTGGAGTTTCGAAATACTTGAACCATATCGATTGGGTCTGTTATTTTATCAAGTGCAGAAAAGACCTTGATACCACGAATTTCTGTTAAACCAGGTTGTGGGTTTATAGGCATCATGTTAAAACCTTGCTCATGTAAAACACGAAGTACACCATAGCTAAATTTGGTAGGATCTGGGCTTGCGCCAACCATTGCAATGTTTTTGACTGACGCGAGTATTTCTGAAAGATATTTTTCGGGATATGGTTCATTATGATTCATGTTTTCTCCTACAGCCATATATCAGACGTACAATCTCCACCAGGGTATCGCGTTTCATGACAACGTGATGGTCCGTTAGGCTCTTTTCCAAAATCAACCATAAATTCAGGGTTTATTTCCATTCCACCATTAATATTGTCACAGTCAACCATAACCATGACCCCACCTTTATGACGGATTTCTGGATAAAATTGATTGTCCCAGGTTGAGAATAGTGATGTGGTAACATAAAGGCGTTTACCATCAAGGGATAGTTGTATCATTTGTGGCCCGCCAGCTATTTCGATACCATTAACCACTGGCGCTTTTTTAAGCATTCCACCCATCCATACTTGTCCAGTTAATACAGGGTTGTGAGGATCTGAAATGTTGTATTGTCTTAAGTCGCCGTGCAACCAATTTGAAAGGTAGAGATACTTGTCATCCATAGATATCAGGATTACCGTAATTAATCCAGGAAGAGGTATTGGCCATTCGGGATGACGCTCATTTTCGACATCGATTATTTTTTGTACTATCCATTCATTATCTTTTTTATACCAATGAATTATATTTGACGACATTGCCGCCCCTACGAACCCATGACTCGAGTCAGGGTTATGATGAAACCTTACCTCAAGCGGAACGAGACCATCCTCTCCAAGATAATGTGTTTTTACAACCTTTTTTTGTTTAAAGTCCCAAAAATGAATTTCTCTTCCATACTTTAAATGACCTACTTCCTCCAAATCAAAACCAGGCATGAAAGTGTTGGGTGCTGCCCATTCACTTGATACCATAACATTGTGTCGCGGCTGATACCAAAAGTCATAATTGAATTTCATACCCCCTAAATCGTTTTCCCAGCGACCTAATATTTCAAAGTTCTTATTAAGATGTAGGAAACCTCCGGGCGCATTCCCTTTTGCATCACCTAGCATCGAAATAATAATTTCGGAACCCAAGCAGTGTACAGTATGAGGAGCAGATAGATTTGTTTTTTCTTTTATTTCATCACCAGTAATTATTTTAAATATTTTCGGCTTTCGTGGATTGGTCGCGCAGTCAACAATATGTATGTTGGAAGAACGTACGCCAGGTATAATTAAGTATTTTCGTTCCATATTTGTATCACTAAAGCAGGATGAGCAAGCATTCCAGCCCATGTGATGTAGTTCATCGCCTATGTTAGGCATTTCACAGCGACTTATGACTTGTGAAAATGTTTTACTCTCTGGATCAGCGTCTACAGTTGCCAAATAATCTGGTGCTTGAATACCTGTGCCAACATAAATAGCAATTGTATAAAGAAGTTTCTCTCGAGGTGCATGCATTGCATCCAAAGGAGAAGCATAACCTGGTCCGCAACACGTATTGTTCATAATTAGACCTGTCTTAGTTCATATTTACAATTGCAATTAACACTGTGAAATCTTTTTTAGTTATAATACAACATACTAAAGTCTGAAATTTAATAAATGTAAATAGGTTATGATTGAGTGAGGATAAATGGTAAACAATTTAATATACGGATTCTCAGAGTTTAAAAAGAAATTTTTTGAAGATGAGAACAGTTTTTATAAAAAATTGGTAAAACGAGGCCAAAAACCTAAAACCATAATTATTTCTTGTTCTGACTCAAGAGTTGATCCGGCATTACTTTTTGGAGCAAGGCCAGGCGAATTATTTGTAGTCCGAAATGTTGCTAATTTAGTACCACCGTACCAACCGGATGATAATTTTCATGGTATCAGTGCCGCTATAGAGTTTGGTGTTCGCGATCTTGATGTCCGTGAAATTGTTGTTCTTGGGCACGCATTCTGCGGGGGTATTAAAGCGCTTTGCTCTCACGCACAAGGTGATAATAAAAATAATCGGGAATTCATCTCGTCGTGGATTAAAATTGCCATGCCAATAATGGATCAATTCATTGGTAAAGCGGTAAAAAATTATGATATTCACGAAGTAGAAAAGGCAGCCATTGTAAATTCAATGCACAATCTTAGAACATTTCCGTGGCTCAAGTCTTTGGAAGATTCAGGTGAATTAAAGATCCATGGTTGGTGGTTTGACATGGAGCACGGCAATCTTTGGGCTTACGATGATGATGTGAACACTTTTTACCTAACGAAAGAGAATGATTATAAATAATCCGAAAGGTAGAAATTTATGCTCGCAAACGAGTGGGTTTCATTAGCAGTTGTATGCATGTTAGGAGCTTTTTCTCCTGGTCCAAGCCTGATGGTAATTTTATCATTAACGGCTTCTGATGGACGACAAGCGGGATATATAGCGTCGCTTGGTCATGGTCTGGGTGTTTTTATTTACGCTATTTTGTCAGCTACTGGCTTATCGATAGTGTTAAATACCCACCGAAACATATTTTTAACAGTACAAGTCTTTGGAGCAATATTTCTATTTTATTTGGGAATTCGTATTTTTCGTTCATCTTTGTCAAAAAACATGGATCATATTTCGGAGGATGTTCGAACGAAAAGTATTGCGAATAAATTTTTTGACGGGTTTTTGATTGCTATTTTAAATCCCAAAATAGGAGCATTTTTTTTATCTTTATTTAGTCAATTTTTAATTTTTGGACAGTCGTTAATTACGCATTTAGGGATGGCAACACTTGCAGGTATTATTGACACAATGGCTTATGTGATTATGGTTTCGTTGGTGAGCACTTCTACGATGAATAAATTTTTTTCTACTTATAAAAAATCGGTCGAGTTTTCATTTGGCTTGCTCCTTATAATACTTTCTATTTCATTATGTTTAAAATTAATAATTGATGACTTATGATGGAGCTTTAAAGTTTAGGTATAATAATATTTCGAGAGTTAGGAATTTTAAATGAATAAATTTTCTTATAAAATTGTTGCAAGACCTTGGGCTGGGTCCTTAATTGTTGAATTTTTGTTCAGTGAAATAGGCGAGAATTATGAAATAGAATTTGTTAATATAACTGAGCACAAATTCAATGGTTTTAGCATGCCGCATCCACAAGGGAAAATACCAGCCCTAATTTGTCCAGATCAAAATGTAATTTTTGAAACGTTAGCAATAGTGAACCACATAACTGATAGATTTAATAAACTTGCCCCTGATCGAGGAACCAATCTTTATGACAGGTACAGTCAATTTTTATCACTCATGGCTACTTCAATCTATCCAGCGTATCATAGACAGCATCACTCTCGTTATTATGTGACCGAAGAATCCTACGACGACTTAAGGTTACTTGCTCATGAAGAACAACTGGTTCTATACGATTTTATTGAAAAGGAATTAGATCCCTACATTTGTGGAGATATTTTGACAGCAGCAGATTTTTATTTATATATGCTACTCCGATGGGACCTCCATAAAGACGTTCTTTATGAAGGTCGACCAAAACTTAATGCACTTTCAAAAATGATTAGAAATAGGCCCTCTGTTGTAAAAGTTTTAGGGAATCAACCAAAACGAACAAATAACAAGATTTTATAATTATCTAAATTATGTATAAAATTTTGTGTAAAGTGATGTTAATTCTAATTGTCGTTTTTCACCGAGTGGAATAAATGGAGGTATTAAATTTTGCCACATCTTATTTTTAGTTTTTTTTGATACCAAGAACTTGATCGAAGGAATTAAAGCTTCTTTTGAAATTATATCTCTCATTTCTTTCATCTGTGAAATTAAACTATCGATATTTTGAGTTTTGTTGCTCCATGCTTGTGAACTCAAAAATAAAGTTTGATTAACAGTTGCGGATATACAACCTGAAAAGTTTGATTTACTAGCCTCTGAAATAGATATTTCAGAGCTTGGAAAAACTTTAAGATTTTCGTATTTAGCGAGAATACGGCAGTAATTTAGGTCACCGGATGAATCTTTAATACCACTAAATCTATTCGGCCATTTTTTGTGCAGTTTTAGTATAACATCTATGGGAATAGTGATTCCAGTCATTTGCGGGAAGTTATAGAAGTAAACTTTAATCTTACGATTCCCAAGCATTTTGTGTAAAGTTTGATACCAGGTAAAGATTCCGTCATCCGTCACTGGTTTATAATAAAACGGAGGTAAAACCAAGGCAACTTTATAGCCTAAGTCATCTGCAATTTCAGTCAGTTTTATAGTTTCAGAAAGAGAAGGAGTTCCCGTGCCAACCATCAGTTTTTTTTTATCTAGTGTTTGAACGGCACTTTCCATAATTTTCTTTCTATCATTCAAATCAAATGAACAAGCTTCTCCAGTAGATCCAAGAATATTAATGCCATCACAGCCATTTTGTAGAACCCATGCACAATGAGATAGAAAGGTTTTAATAATAGGCTCTCCATATTTATTAACTGGTGTTGGTACTGCGGCTATTACTCCTAACATAGCTATCTCCCTATATATCGATTGAATTTTGAATAATAATGACTTTGTGAAAAACAATAGTAAAGATGCATCAGATTTTTTTTAAGATTTTTTGTCTAAAGCTGGTAAATCGTTGATAAAGTTTATATTAATAAAATTTAGACTTCTAGGATTATAAATATTTGACCTGAAGAGTAGTTTTTATGCGCAGTTTATATCATCTTCCCCTATCGCCATTTTGTAGAAAGGTACGTCTGTTATTGGCAGAAAAAAAATTGAAGGTTGATCTAATTGAAGAACCTGTCTGGGAAAAGAGGTACGAATTTATCAAGAAAAGTCCAGCTTCAAAAGTACCTTTATTGTTGTGGGATAATGTCGTTATACCAGAAAGTAATGCAATATTTCAATATGTGGAAGAAACTTATCCTAATCCGCCGATGTTACCTACGGTTTTAGTGGATAGAGTAGAGGCAATTAGATTTGTATCGTGGTTTGACGATACTTTTCACCGAGATGTGACTTCTAAGTTGCTTTACCAAAGGGTTTATAGCAAACTGTCTAGAAGTCTTCAGGCTGATCCAAGTCTGATGAAGTCTGGTATGATAGCAATGAAACATCATCTAAATTATGTTGAAACAATATTGGATGAGAGACGATGGTTAGCTGGAGATATTATGACAGTAGCCGACTTTGCTGGTGCGGCTCATATTTCCAGTTTGGACTATATGGGTGATATCGATTGGAATGGATTTACATCAATTAAAAATTGGTATGCTAAGATAAAAAGTAGACCTGCATTTCGTTCTTTATTAATGGATTATTTGCCAACGTTAGAACCTCCAAAACATTATTCGGATCTAGATTTTTGATATGGCCAATAATTTGAGTAATTACTTTCAAAAAGAAATAAAGGATCAGGCCGTTAAATTTGGTTTTTCTTCAGCCAGGATTACTTCGCCAACTGCTATCCCAAGAGCCGAGCATGATTTAGGAAAATTTTTGCAAAAAGGGTTTCATGGTCAAATGGATTGGTTGGAAAAACGATCTAAGTGGCGAGTGAACCCAAAAGAGCTTTGGCCAGAGGTGCAATCAATAATTATGCTTACTGAAATATATACGCCTGAGGGAGATGCATTATGCGGTCTCAAAAAAAAAGATTGTGGAAATATCTCAGTTTATGCTCATGGTCACGATTATCATGACGTAATGAAAAAAAGGCTAAAGAGGTATGGAAGCTGGTTGGTTAATTTTACGGAGGCAAATATTAAAGTATTTGTTGATACTGCTCCAGTTATGGAAAAGCCACTTGCTCAAATGGCGGGGCTTGGTTGGCAAGGAAAACACACTAATCTTGTAAGCAGAGAAATCGGAAACTGGTTTTTTATTGGATGTATTTTTACTGATTTAAAAATTGATGTTGATCAACAAGAGGTTGATCATTGTGGCGATTGCACAAGATGTCTAGATATTTGCCCAACTTCAGCTTTTGTTGAGCCATATAAATTAGATGCTAGGAAATGTATTTCTTATTTGACAATAGAGCACAAAGGACCCATCGATTTAGAGTTAAGGAGTAAAATTGGAAATAGAATTTATGGGTGTGACGATTGTCTTGCGGTATGTCCCTGGAATAAATTTGCTAAATCAGCGACCGAGTTAAAGTACCATTCAAAAAAAGATCTTAATATTCAACCTTTACAGAACTTAGCTATACTAACAGATAAGCAATTCCGACAAAAATTTGCAGGCTCACCTATTAAAAGAATCGGTAGAAATCGATTTGTAAGAAATGTGCTTTATGCAATGGGAAATTCAGCACAGTCTAAATTTAACGAAATAATAAATTCTTTGCTTCTGGATGCTGACTTAGGTGTTCGGGATGCAGCACTATGGGCAAAAGAAAAATTGAATGGGTGAAATGGATAAGCGATTATTAATTCTTGGATGTGGTTACAGTGCTCGATATATTTCTCAAAAATTAACATCCGAAGGGTGGGAAATTTTTGGTACAACACGGTCGAAACATAAATTAAAAAATCTGCGTAGTCTCAAAATTGAGCCAATTTTCTGGGATGATATTTCTTTAGTGAACAATGTTCTGACTAACGGTTGTTCTGTGTTATCTAGTATTCCGCCAAATGGTTCCATAGATGACGGTTTGTCAATGATTACAAAATTACTTCTTCTGAACAGTGCTAAGATAAAACTATTTGGTTATTTGTCTTCAACTGGTGTGTATGGAGATAGGAAAGGAGGATGGGTATCGGAGAAAAGTCCGGCTGATACCATTACATCCCAAGGTAAATCAAGAGTAAACGCCGAAAAGAATTGGTTTAAATTGGCCAGTAAATATTCTATCCCATTGTTTGTATTTCGGTTGAGCGGTATATATGGACCTGACCGAAATATTTTTGATAGGATCAAATCAGGTAATGTTAAAAAAGTTGTAAAACAAAACCAATATTTTAATAGGATACATATTGATGATCTTGCTACTGCAGTTTGCATCTGTCTCAATAAGCCTGAATTGGCTGGGGTCTATAATATTGCTGATGATTTACCAACACCTGCGGCTACCGTCATAGATGAAGCAACAAAAATCTTAGGTGTTCCTAACTTTCCTGAAGTTAATTTTAGTGATGCAAATTTATCTACTATGGCAAAAAGTTTTTATGCAGAGTCTAAGAGAGTTTCCAATACAAAATTGACGAAAGCATTAGGGTATTCTTTAAAGTACCCAACATATGTTTCGGGTTTAAGATCCCTCGTAATTCGTTAGTTAGCGATTTTAGATCAATTTGACTGGAGTGCCAACTCTAACCCAATCGAATAGTTGCTTTATTTGTTCATTGTATAGGCCAATACAGCCACTAGAGCTTTGCCTTCCAATTTTTCTCGTATCGCTTGTCCCATGGATCCTATAGCTTGGCCAGCCAAGATATAAAGCATGTGTTCCGAGCGGGTTATCAGGTCCTGCTGGCATAAACTCCGGAAGCTGAGGGTCGCGTTTGCGCATTGCTTTAGTTGGCCTCCAAACCGGACCAACTATTTTTTGCGTTACTTTCGTAGTACCTCTCTTTGTAAGTTCTTCTGTTAACGGAACTGAGGTTGGAAATATTTTATAAGTTTTATTATTCTCGTGCCAAAAATGTAAACATCTGCATTGAATATCTGCGAGTATCGCGCCGTTTCGAAGGCTGTCAAAATGATCAGCCCAATTTTGGGATCGATAGGAAAAAATATTGTGAGTTGGTTCTCCATCTTCGTTAAAAGCAACAGCCATTTGAGCAGTAGTTTTCTTTGGATAAAAAACAGATTGTGCACTAATTAATGCAAGGCCGCCTTTAATAACTAGTTCCCTTCGATTTACTTTACATTCCATACATATTTTCTTTTGACTAATTATTTATAATTTATGTTTCTTTTACGATATTTTATTGAAAAAAAAAAAGAAAAAAGTTACTGAAGGTTAATTATAATTTTTCAGGTGTTAATTTGCATAAATTTTTGATTCCTATTTACACTTGTCTTATTTTAGTCGCTTGTGTTGGAGTTAATTCAGACACCTACTTGGGTTATAGTAAATCAGGACTTATAAAAACGTATGATTCTTCAAAAATTAGAATGCGACATTTGGATGTTGTTAATGCAATAAGGCATGAACGTGCGTTACAAGAAGTGTTATTTTCACCAGAATTAAACGCTAGCGCATCTACACATGCGATAGATATTTCAAACCAAAAAAGAGCATGGAATTTTGGATCAGATCATTCGTCACCTCAAGACAGGGCGGAGTTGTTAGGGTTTAATGGTATTATAAAAGGGGAAAATGTTTCAGAGACGTTTGAAGGTGAGTTGCAGGTTTTAAAGGTTTGGCTTAATAACGAGTTATCATCAGAAATTATTTTAGATGCAAACGCTACGCATATCGGTTTAGGTTGGTTTCAAGAGGAGAACGGAACTATTTGGTGGGTGCAGGAAATCGGACAAATAATTCAGTAGGTTATGAATAAATATAAACGACTGTTCCATCTGGTACCAAGCCATATATTTCATCGATCTCGTTATCAAAAACAGCAATACATCCTCCTGTCCAATCTTTAAAAAAATGGGTTATTACATTTTTGGGTCCTCCGTGAATAAAGATGTTACTGCCAGGAGATTCGTTTCTTTTTAAAGCATTAGCTCGATCTATGGAATTTGGATAACTTAAACCTAAACTTTTATGATAGGCGCTATTTGGGTTATGGTGGGTAATAAAGTATCTTCCTTCTGGGGTTCGACCATCTCCCTCCTTTTGCTTATGACCTATCGGGTTAAATCCTAGCCTAATTTTATAGGTTTTAATTAGATTTTGGTTATGAAAAAGGGACATTCTTCGTTTGGCTTTCCATATTATAATCATATTTGCTGTTGGTAAGTTGCTGTGGGAATGGGCGATGGAAAAATTTATTGTATTAAGTATTAACGACAGAGAGATCAAACTTAGAGATTTTTTTAAAAATGTTCGGCGTCCTATTTTTTTCATTTAAAGTAAAACCTTTGATAAAAATGGTAACTTAATTTAGCTAAGGGTTATCTTAAGAAATCTGTTTTTTTTTATTTTTTAATAAACTTTTTTTTAACTTAAATGATTCTGATTTTAGCTGACCACAAGCTGCCATTATGTCTTCACCTCGTGGAGACCTAACTGGGCTTGCATAACCCGCTTTGCTTACGATCGCTGCAAATGAATCGATCCTTTTTTTGGTTGATCTTTCATAAAGAGACCCTGGCCAAGGGTTAAACGGAATAAGATTAATTTTTGCAGGAATACCACTAATTAGTTTTACAAGTCTTTTGGCGTCAGCATCGCTGTCATTAATATTTTTCAACATGACGTATTCAAAAGTAATCCGTTGGGAGTTGCTAAGAGTGGGATATTCTCGAAGTGTATCTAGCAGCTTTTGGATATTCCATTTTTTATTGATCGGAACAAGATCATTGCGTATTTCATCAGTAGTAGCGTGAAAACTAATGGCCAAAAGGCAACCGATTTCTCGTCCAATTTTTTTTATTTCAGGAACAATGCCAGATGTAGATAAAGTTATACGTTTTCTAGAAAGTGCTATTCCACCACTATCCATTACGATGCGCATTGCATCACGGACTGCCTCATAGTTATACAACGGTTCACCCATACCCATTAATACAATGTTTGAAATTTTTCTCTTGTTAGCTCTTGGCATATTTTCGTGGGGCCATTCATTTAAATCATCGCGTACAATTAAAACTTGGCCAATAATGTCAGCGGGGCTAAGGTTCCGTACTAGTTTTTGGGTGCCAGTAAAACAAAATGAACAATTTAAAGTACAACCTACTTGGCTAGATATGCACAACGTGCCCCTATTTTTTTCAGGGATATAAACTGCTTCAATGTCATTTCCATCCTGTAACTTCAGCAAGTATTTACGGGTCCCGTCAATACTCACTTGTTTTTTTTTAACTAGTGGCCGATCGATCGTGAAAGCTTGTTGGAGGTTTTGCCTGTATTCTTTTGAAATGTTTGTCATCAAATCAAAATTATCTATTCCTTTTTGATAAATCCAATTCCAAATTTGGTTTTCCCGCATCTTTAAACTTTTTGGTTCAGGTTTAATTTTTTTAAGAGCGTGTCTCAGTTCAATTCGTGATAGACCGATAATATTTTCTTTTTTTGCTGTTTGTATTGCTTTGCAAGCAACAACCGCTTGTATGGGGTTAATGCCAAGTTCTCTCATTAGTTTTCCTCAAAAAATTTAAAGTTAATCGCAATTAATTACATCTATTTTTCATAAAATTGAATGATGCCGTAAAGCCTGATAAAGCAAAGGTATCTTTTATGACCTTTCCAGTGTGAGAATTGGATTCAATTATCGCTTCACTTCCTTTTTTTAGGGCAGCTATCAGTTTTTCGTCATCATTTGGATGTGACCATGCGTAAGATTTTTCTTCAGAATTTTGAGGTTCTGGATGACTATACAAAAGAAATTTTTGAGAATTATCAACTTTTATAATTACTTGAGATGACGTTTTGAGGGGAAAACCAGCAAAATACGTGACTTCAAATTTGCTTGCATCTGATTTAGTCATTTGAATGTAAAACCTACCTTTTTCTCGTGAAACTTTAGATAATTTTTCTCCATTTTTGAAAGCCAACATTTCTATTGCGCCTGAAACAATGTAACAATTAAATGCGCTCCAATCTTTGGAGATCTCTTCAGGTGTATTCTCTTCTGAATGCGCACTAGACGCGTTAAAAATCGTTAGAACACTAATAAGTATTACAATTAATTCTCTCATTTTTATCGTCTTCCCGATAATGAATTCAATGATCAAATTCTTAAATTTCTAATTAATTTCTTTTTTACTAATAATCAAATTGAAGCTAAGTTTATAAAACTCTATAATGTATATTATGCGTGAAATGAAAGAAAAAAGTACAAATAACAAGCAACAAAATTTTGTTAGCGCAGAAGATCATGAATTGATCAGTGAAATTTCAAACAAAAATGAGGTTGCTTTCGAAGAGTTTTTTAATCGTTACGCCAATAAAGTTAAGTTTTTAATGCTGAAGATGGGAGCTACAAATTTGGATGCTGAAGAAATATCACAAGAGGTCATGGCAATTTTGTGGCGAAAGTCAATATTGTATGATCCCGCTAAATCTTCTGTCGCATCATGGGTATACACGATTGCCCGGAATTATAGGGTAGATTACTTGCGAAAAGGAAATCGATTGGTAATGGATACCGATGATCCGACGTTCGTTCCGGACCCACCTTTAAACTCTGTTCAACTTCTTTTAAAGCAAGAGAGGAAAAACTTAGTTAGAAATGTATTAAACACGTTAAGTTCAGACAAAAAGCAATTGCTAATATCAGCTTTTTTTGAAGGATTACCTCATGCTGAGTTAGCTAAAAAATTTGGACAACCACTCGGTACGATTAAATCAAGGTTACGCCTAATATATGGTTTATTGAGAAAAGTTGAAGATTTGAAACCGTTACGAGAATCTGATGAATAGTTATTTGAATTTTTTTCCAATGATAAATGTGTTACGAAATAATTATCTTGAATCTCTTCATTTTGGCAGTGGAATAGTGATCGGACCAAAGAATGATACTTTAATAGAATGGGGTGATGTTGATAAAATAATATTTCCCAGATCTGCGATGAAAATTATTCAAGCAATCCCTCTTTTAGATTCCGGTGCTGCTAATTATTACCAATTGGGTTCGGAGCAATTGGCTATTGCATGTTCATCGCATCAAGGAGCACCAATTCATACAAAAATTATAAGGAGTTGGCTCGATGCGATGGATCTTTCGGAGAATGATTTGAAATGTGGGGTTCAACCGCCCTCGGATAGATCCGAAAGACAAAAATTGAAGGACTATGGTGAGTCTCCGTCACAACTCCATAATAATTGTTCTGGAAAGCACGCCAGTTTTTTAACGTTTGTAAAACATCAAAAACTAAGTTTCGAGTACAATGACGTTAAACACTCACTTCAAAGAACTATAAGATTGGTTCTAGAAGAATTAACTGATGAGAAAATAGACAAATATGGAATTGATGGATGCTCAGCGCCAAATTTTATGTGCTCTTTGAAGGGTTTGGGCAAGGCTATGCACGCCTTGACTGATGGGACGAAATTAGGGAAAGTTAGGTCTAATTCTGTTGATGCAATTTTTCAAGCTATGCAAACTCACCCGTTACTTGTTGCTGGAACGGGGCGCGCCTGTTCAGAGTTGATGATGGCGGCTGATCCGGTAACGATAGTCAAAACAGGCGCTGAGGGAGTTTTTGTAGCTGTTGTTCCACAAAAAAAGATTGGAGTTGCACTAAAAATTGTGGATGGATCTACTCGTGCTGCCGAGGCTGCCATAACGTTAATA